>KB659972.1_pt199 | contig 14226 bp, 9 predicted proteins | sample 558768 | NCBI scaffold set KB644980.1 | reverse complement strand
TCGCCGAGCAGGAACATACCCAGGAAGACGGTCCCGAGCACCAGCGCAACCGGCAGCGCCGTGACGATGCCCAGTGTCGCGCTGCGGTAGGCCGTCCGGTAGACGATGCCGAGCACCAGGAACACTCCCGCGAGGGCCACCAGCATCGTCGTCGTGATACCGTCGACAATCTCCGAACTGTTCACATCACTTATGATGCCGTTGCCGACCGCGGTGACGGAGGCGCCGGTCTCGCCGGCAACAGCGCTCTCGATATCGCGCATCTCGCTGGTGCGCTCGCTACCAAACAGCTCCTGGACAGGCACCAGCGCTCGCATCGAGTCGTACTCGCCGTCCGTGCGCTCGATCACCGCGCTCGCCTCCGCCGGGGCGGCGGCGAAGAACGCGTCGAGTACACCCTGGACGTTCTGCTCGGGAACGAGAGTTCGTAGTTCCTCGGGGTCGCTCGTCTCGACACCGGCGGCGGCGGCGAACGTCTGTGCGAACTCGCTCTCCGGCTGGGCTGCCGCGGCTTCCCGCATCGCCGAGAGCGGCGACTGGACGTTCACGCTCCCACCCTGATTGAACACGATGGACGGGTCGGCCTCGGCCGCCTCCGTCTCGACGGTATCGAGTGCCCTCATCGTCTCTGCGGTTGCGACGTCGCCTCTCAACAGGAACTGTGTGAACGCGACGATACTATCGGAGTTCGGCCCGCCCGTCTGGAACTGTTCGTTTATAAATGTCTGGCGCTCCGCGGCGTCGGTCTCGTGTAGCTCGTACGCCATCGGACCGGGGAGTTCGGACTGCCAGCCCGGGTCCGAGAGCGGGTCGGACCCCTGGAACTGCTCGCGGTCGACCTCGGTAAAGGCGATCCCGCCGACCAGACCGACGAGCAGTGCGCCGACGATGACGACGGGGGCCACGCGCCGGGCAGCGGCCGCTCCGCTACCGAGCACCGTCGAGAGGTACGACCCCTTTCCGAGCGCGGTCCCGGTCCGGTCGAACCCGAACCGCTCCCAGAGCCCGTCGGCACTGATCTTCAGCGCCGGCACCAGCGTGGTGAACACGACGAGCGCCGAGATGACGGCCAGCATCAGCGCCACCGAGATGTCCCTGATGAGGGGGACCGGGTTGACCAGATTCGGCAGGAACCCGATGATAGCGGTGATCGTCACCAGCAGGAACGCGATCATCACGGCACCACTCGACCGCTTGAGACCGGCACGGATCCCGTCTTCCGGGTCGCGCTGCTCGCGGTAGCGCATGAACGTGTGGAAGCTGAAATCGATACTCAGCGCGATTGCGAGCACCGGCACGACGAGACTCGTCTCCGAGGAGAACAGGCCGAGCCACCCCATCAGGCCGAACGCCCACAGCATCGTGACGACCACCCCGGCGATACTGATCACCACATCGGTCAGGTCGCGGTACGCGAACCCGAGCACGACAACCAGCGAGAGCAGGATGAGCGGAATGACAAGCCACGCGAGTTCGAGCACCAGCGAGCTGTTGAGGTTCTCGCTGACACCGGTGCTCGTGAACACCGACAGCGACGAGTCCGCCCCGACTGTCCCTGCGACCTCCTCGAGCGTCTCGGTGACTGCCTGGTCGGGGCTATCGGCAACGGTAAGCACCAGTCGCATCGCATCGGCGTCAGCTGTTCCGGCCTCGTAGCTTACCGGGAGCAGTTGCCTGCTCTGCTCCCCGCCGCTGAACGTGGTCTGGACTGCCTGTGTGAGCTCCTCAGCGCTCGCATCCTCGAGTGCCGCCCGCTGTGTAGCGAGGTCCGGCTCCGGCTCGTCGACCAGTTCGGTCGCGACCAGGCTCGCCGGGTTCCGGACAGGGCTGTCCGTATCCGCGAGCGCTTCCGTGACCGACTCGGAGTCGGTCACCTCGACCTGGTAGTCGAGCGCGGCCAGCAGTCCGGCCTTGCTCAGCGCCGACCCGTCCTCACCCCGGACGTACACCTCGATTGTCTCGGTTCCGTCCGAGCCCTCGCTGAAATAGACATCATCGAGGTACTGGTTCGCATCGTTTACCTCGGATCCCTCGATAATGTCCCCGCTTGCGGTGTTGTCACTGTCACTCTGTTCCTGTGTCACCCCGAAGACGACGCCCGCTGTCAGGACGAGCATCAACAGGATGACCAGCCTGTTGTGAGTGGTAACCACACCGGCAATACGGTCTGTCGCTGCCGATAGACTGTCTGCGATGCTCATGTCCGGCGGGTGTCGAGAGGAGCTAATAAAGCCGGGTACCCCGTTTCTGACCCGGCAACGCGTCGGCGGTGGTGCAACAGCCAGATTGTGACGGCACCAGACACGGACCGGGGGCGACGGAGGGTGAACTGGCGTGACAGATGAGAGAGACGGGTGCCCTGGTGTGTCCTGCGGTCCTCGTCCGGGGTGAACGCCGGGACTCTCGCGCTGTTGTGCACCGGCCGTTGGGTGACCAGTCCCACGTTGCGTTTATATATTAGTAGCAGTTATAGAGGGTATGACAACCGGTTTCGAGTCGTGGTTCGGTGCGGAGTACGACGGGGAGATACCGCCCAGCGTTGACAAGGCAGCGCTCCACCGGATGGAGGTTGTTGCACACGCCCTGGACGAGAGCATCCCGATCCCGGGGACGAACGCCAGCATCGGTATCGACCCTATCCTCGGCGTCCTCCCGGTTGCCGGTGACCTGGTCAGTGCCGGTCTCTCACTCTACATCGTCGCCGAATCTGCCAATCTAGGTGTCTCGTACACGACCTTACTCCGGATGCTCGGTAATATTACTCTCGACACAGTCGGCGGGTCGGTCCCCTACATCGGCACCGTCTTCGACTCGTTCTGGAAGGCGAACAAACGCAACGTCAACCGTGCGCTCGAGGACCTCGCCGAGGAACCGACCGAGGACTCGGACAGTGGGCACGACCCGGAGACGGCCGTCGAGATCCCGATTAAACGGGACTGAGTGTCACACAGATGGCATGGCTCTGAGTCGGCACAGTGTCTGCCTGCGGGTTGAACACCCGTCATCGGTCGTGTCGGCGGTTCGCTACCCGGCAGACAGCCGGAAGAATCGACCTAGTCATCGGTCGTATTAGCTTCGGTGCTCCCGAACACACCCGGTGGAGAGCAGTCGTCGACAGCGGCGAGCCCCCTCTTCGCCGGCGGTGTGCCCATTCTAGCCCGTAGATTTATTATCTGAGCGGAACTATCCGGTGTATGCTCGCTGCGCGACTCCACGAGTACACGCACGATATGTCGGACGGACTCTCGGTAGAGGAGACCGACCGACCCGAACCGGACCGAAGCGGAGATGTCGTCGTCAGTGTCGAGGGCGCGGGCTGGTGTCAGACAGACAATCACATCATCGAGGGCCAGTGGGCCGACTACGTGCCACAGGAACTGCCGATGACGCTGGGTCACGAGAACGCGGGGACCGTCGTCGAGACCGGCGAGGAGGTGACACTCGTCTCCGAGGGTGACCAGGTCGTGTGTCACCCGGTTCAGACCTGCGGCATCTGCCGGCCCTGTCGGCGAGGCGAGACGATGCACTGTGAGAACGACTCGTTCAACGGTCTCACCACCGACGGCGGCTTCGCCGAGGAGTTGCTCACGAGCGAGCGAGCGGTTATTCCACTCCCCGACAGCATCGATCCGGTCGACATCGCCCCCCACGCCGACGCCGGCATCACCGCCTACCACGCTGTGAAGAAGGCCGTCGACGAACTCAATCCTGGCGACACCGCGGTCGCAATCGGCATCGGCGGTCTCGGTCACATCGGGGTGCAGTGTCTGAACGCGATGACCGCCGCCGACATCGTTGCGGTGGATCTCAAACAGTCGGCGCGCGAACTGGCCGAGCGGTGTGGTGCCGGCGTGACGCTGGACCCGGCGACAGACGATGTCGCAGCCGAGGTCGAAAGTCTCAGCGATGGTGTCGGGGCGGCGCAGGTTCTGGATTTCGTCGGTTCCGACGAGACGACGGCGCTGGCGCCGGATATCTGCGCGCTCGGCGGCGACTACCACATCGTCGGTTACGGCGGTCATATCCACGAACCCGCACAGGCTCTCGTTGCCGGGGAGTTCTCGTTTGTCGGGACGCTCGTCGGCCAGTACAGCGAACTCCAGGAACTGGTCGCGCTGGTCAAGCGCGGCGATGTCGACCTGCACACGAGCCAGCACAGCCTCGGCGAGATCAACGAGGTTGCGGAGAAACTCGAACACCGGGAGATCGACGGACGGGCCGTCATCACGCCCTGACCGGCGCTGTCTGACCGCGCCGGGTCGTCGACTCTCACACACGACTGTCGGAACTACGGGCGGTGTGTGACTCTGGACTGTGTGCCGGTCACCGGTAGTGTCGGTTGTTCGGCATCCGGCAGACAGTCGGAGGAGTCGACACGGTCACAGTTGCAGTTGCCAGACAGTCGTCCCGGTAGATTCGAGATCCTCGCTGTCCGCAGCAGCGACAATCACCTGATTGGCACCCGGGTCGATATCGAGTGTCGCCTCGAACTGGCCGTCCTCGGCCGACAGAAACACGCTGTCGGCGGGCGTCTTGACCGCCACACAGACACCGGTTGTCTCGCCGGAGACCAGCAGCTCGTTGCCGCGGAACTGTGTGTCGACCCGCAGGGCCGGGCTCTGGTCCGGTCGATGGAGGCACCGTTCCCGGTAGCGCTCGTGAACAAACGCGGGTGTCTCGATGGGGTCGCCGGCGTCGATGCCGTGTGCGAGTCGGATGTACTGGGCCATCGACCACGCGAGCGGTGTCGCCGACCCGGTTCCCTCCGCGAACTCCCAGTTGTAGTCGGTGCTGTGCTTGCGGTCCCAGATCTGCTCCGGGAGCATCCGGCCGGAGTTTGCGACTCCCTGGAGTGTCCGGAGGCAGTCCTCGGGCGGGAGCGCCGGGTCGTCGCGGCGGAGTTCGTACTCTCCGCGCTCGCCGGTGAGCAACGGCCAGAGTCGGCCGTTCCCGTGGTTCTCGACCGACCACGGTGCACCCGGGTCGCCCGTGCTGCGCTCACCGTAGCCGTCCCCGTTGTACCGGTAGAACGCGGCTGCCGAGTCCACATCGACGCGTATCGTGTCGTCGACCTCGGCGACCGAGTTGCGGATCGTCTCGTCGGTGGCCGGTTTGATACCCAGTCGGACGAGTTCGAGAAACCCTCCGTCGATTATCTCCCGCTCGTCGAGTGTCGGGCCGTTGTTCGCCAGTGTTCGGAGGTGTCCGACATCCGGTTCACCGTTTCTCGCGACCCGAAGATAGTAGGGTGTGTTCGTGTGGACAGCCGTCCCGGTCGTGGTGGTCGTCCAGGTCTCGACGTTGTTCACCCAGTGGTCGGCGAGCGCGAGCCAGATCAGCGCGTCGTCGCGGTGTCCCGCGTCGATCGCCAGCTTTCCGGCACACGCCAACCCCGCGATCTCGGCGGCGATCGACGACGGTGACGACCCGGACTCCTCCTCCCACCGTTCCTGTGCGGTCTCCGGTCCGTTGTACGCGACGTAGTCGGCCGACCGCCGGATGTTCTCGTAGCCGTAGCCGACATCGTCGAGTTTGAGTCCGGCCTCCGCGAGGTGGTAGGCCATCACCTGCGGAAACGAGATGTTGTCCATCTGTTCGCCGCCCCAGCGGGTCGTGCCGTTCACGTAGGTGTTCTGTGGGATGAACCCTGTCTCGTCCTGCTGGAACTCGTAGATGTACTCGAGCTGGTTGGCGGCGGTATCGATATCACCGACAGTGTCGAAGACGGTGAACACCTGATACAGGTCCCGGGACCAGACAAAGTTGTAGCCGTAGCCGTTCGACTCCGTGACGTCCACGGCCACACCCCACGGGACCGATGGGGACGCGATGGAGGCGCCGGTGTAGGTCTTGTCCTCGACTGCGCGCAGTGTCATCAGGGCGTACCGGTACTGGTTCGCCAGGTCATCGTCGTCGGCAACCGACTCGGGGAGGGGTTTGTCCGACAGGAACTCCCGCCAGGAGTCGGTGTACGCCGTCCTGATGGTCTCGTGTCCGCGTTCGAGCGCCCCGTCTGCCTCGCCCACTGCCGCGGCGGTGTCGGCGCGCCGGGCGAACCCGAGTGCCACCTCCTCGCTGACCTGTGCTCCGGTCCCGATCCGCCCGACGAGCACGACGTTCTCGCCGTCGATAGACGAGACGGGGTCGGGGAGCTCCCCGTCGGTGTACAGCGAGTCGAGACGGTCGCCACCGCCGACACCGACGGTCGCCCAGTCGAATCGGTTGGCCGCCACCAGCGCCATCGCAACGGAGTACGCCTCGCCGTTCTCGTCGACGAGCAGGGCGTCGTCTGCCTCACCGGTGTACCCCTGTGGACTGCGGGCCAGGAGGTGGTAGTTCCCCCAGTCGCCGTAGGTGAGTCCACGGTCCTGTCGTGAGTCACTGGTGAGCGCGATGTCCGCGGCGGTGAACACGTCGTAGCGTCTCCCGTCGTCGGCCACGAACTCGGTCGACGCGACAATCGCGTCGTGTTCGGGGTCGCTCGCGTAGTCGACGGTCAGCGTCCACCTGTGACCGCGGCCGTCACCGGTTTCCCTGAACACGTGCCGAAACAGGAGCGCCTCGTCGTCGACCGGTTCGACCCGCCGCTCGATCGTGTCACCGTTCGTCCGGGCCTCCTCGTGGGTCCGGGCGGCGTAGTCTGTGTCGTCGACACACCTGACGAGGAAATCGAACGTCCGCAGGTTCATCACGTCGACCCGCGGGTATCTGGCCTCGGTCAGGGCACCGTCGGTGAGTGTGAACCAGACGCGGGAGGGGTCCTGGGTGTCGTGGTCGGCGACGGTCCCGACACCGTACTTCTCACCGGTCGTCCAGGTTTGCTGCTCGCCCGGCCCGTTTATCTCCGAGGAGGTCGTCGGCAGGGCGTTCAGGTCCTCGAGCACCGCCGTCGCGTGGAGGCGGAGCCCGTGTGACCAGCCCAGTGGTGTCGCGCTGTCGAGACTGCCGTCGTCGAACGCCTGCTCGGCGAGATAGCCGGCCTCGGTCGTCAGCGGCCCGTTGCTCGCGATCAGTTCGTAGAGGTCGCTCCCCCGGTTCAGGTACGCCTCACCGTTTCGGCCCCGGTCGTTCAGGAGACTCCCCGTGCGGGCGGCGGCGATCGCCCCCATCGCGGTCGTCACGGACCAGATCTTCTCCTCGCTCTGTTCGTTACTCCGCCAGTAGTCGTCCTCGTACCGCACCAGTCCTGCGACAGCGCTCTCCGATGGGTTCCGAAACAGCGTGTCCAGTGTCGTGCTCACGTGCTCGGCGAGACGGTCGACCTGCTGACTCGAGAGTGTCTGCCCTTCGAGTGTGTCGTACTCCTGGAACGCACGGGCGAGTATCAGCGCACCCCCGTCGATACGGTCATCCTGTGAACCGTTCTCTCTCTCCAGTTTCGTCACGTACGCACTGCGATCCTCGTTCCACAGGTTCTGTAACCCGTTCATAACCCGTGTCGCAGCTTCGTGACTCCGCTGGCGGAGCGACGTGTTCACCGGCGCACGGGCCACCGCCGAGAACGCGTCGACGTACGTTCCGGCGGTGTGTGCAAACTGGCCGACGTCGTCCTCCCAGACGTTCTGACACGGCGCCGGCAGATCGTTCGCGGCGATGTCCGCGGTGAGTGAGTCGACCGCTCTGGCAACCGTGCTCCTGATCTCGTCTGTCAACTGCTGGTTGAGGTCCTCTCGATGAGTCTCCAGTAGCGTCGCCAGAAAGGCGGTGACAGACGCCGTCTGGTCGGCCTGGTACTCTGTGGACCCCTCGCCGCGTTCGACAGTCGCGTTTGCCCAACCTGGGGCGAGTGAGCCGTCGGTTGCCCAGACCCGGTGGGGCCAGGTCCCGTCGGGGAGCTGGTGTTCACAGAGAAACCGCGCGCTGTCGGACAGGCTGTGTGCCGTCTCGATATCGAGGTGGTCACCGGCCGCGAGCAGGTGCTGTGAGACGGTGGCCTCGTCGCGGAACCAGACGTAGCCGTACCCCCCGGAGTGGGCGTAGAACGGGTCGAACTCGGGGGCGGCGATCCGTCCGCCGAGCGGTGCGGTCAAGAGGTCCATCACACGCAGGTCCGTCCGGACCATCTCGGACCGTGGTGTCGACTCCGAAACGTCGAAACTGGAGCGGTCCAGTGCCGCCTCGCGCAGGTCCTCGGCCTGCTCGTGGGAGTGAGCGCAGGTAGTCAGGTTCGACAACACCGTCTCCCGGTCGGTCTCCTCGTGATTCGAGAGCCGAGTAACCAGCGTCGTGCTGGTGTTCCGGCCGGTGCTGTCCAGTGGTGCCGCCACGAGGACATCACCGGTGAGTCGGGTCTGTTCCTGTTGGGCTGTTGGTTCCTGTCGCGGGAACGACACCGGCGCGTCGGCCAGAATCTCCTCGAAGCGCTCGGGCTGTTGTCCGTGGATCGAGTCCAGCCCCGTCGAGGCCGTGAGGTAGTCGTGCTCCTGTCTGTGATACACCTCGAGCACCGACGCCCCGTCCGGCCCGCCGTCCTCGTGGACGAGCGTTCCGACCCGCCGTTCCTCACCCTCGGGTGCTATCGTCGCGAAACAGACCAGTTTCGCATCACGGGGAACTGCCCCGCGCAACACGACGTGTGTCACGTGGGCCCGACCCAGTGTCAGGTCGTACTGGTGGACGGTGAACGACCCCGCGCTGTACTCGGTTTCGACCAGCCGTGTCTCGCGGTAGTAGTGCTGTCTGATCGTATCCATCTCGCTGAACCACCACGTCTCCTCGCCGGTCAGGATACCCAGACGTGACCGGTCGATGCCGTACATCCCCGAGAGCGGTGCAGAGTAATCACGGATACTGCCGTCGGTTCCGACGTGTACCAGTCGGTCACCGTGCCCTGAGAAGGATCCGGATGTCGTTCTCGCCTCCTCCGGAAAGCGCTCGTAACGGGCCTGCTTGAAATCGTTGAGCGCCGTGGTAAGTCGCATACAGATAAAAACAGAGTTCTATATATAAAGTTCCCCGTTTCGGAGAGCAGTACTGATCCGGTGACAGTTTGACCCCCGGTCCGCTAGCCGTCCCTCCATTTCGAAGGGGGAAGCAGGAAAGCTACCCCCGCGACAGTCTGCACAGACGAGTCGTCTCTCCGGTGTTCGTGTTCGGGGGTCGGGAACGTCGACCCGCCGCGACGTGCCTGACTGTGAGCCACAGACATCACCCGGTGGCGAGACGAGGTGTCCCGGTCCGGTCGAGCGGCGTGTCTCCCGTCCGGCGGTGTGTCGGGGTCAACTCTGGCCACGCGCCGTTCCTCACCCATCGTCGTGATGAACAACCGACCCCGTCGCGGAGAGGATAGCGACACTGTCGACAGTGAGCGTCGACCCGGACCCGTCGTCGGCACCGACCGACCTCCCGGTGAGGAGGTCGGTTGTTTCGACACCAGGGAGATGGACCGTCGCCGGGTCGGAGTCGAAGTTCAGAACAGTCACAGCGGACGCCTCGTCGGTCGTTAGTTCGTAGGCTGTCACGCGGTCCGAGGCGCCGTCGGGAACCTCGTGTTCGACACGGGCGGCGGTCGAACCGCCGGACAGCGCCGGGTGCCCGTCGCGGACCCGTGCGAGTCGCCGGACCAGTTCCCGGAGTGACTCGTGGGCGTGCTCCCAGGCCAGGTCGTCGCGTCGGCCACGCTGGCCGAACTCCTGGCCGGCGTAGATCATCGGTGCACCCGGGAGTGTGAACACCGCCCCCAGTGCTGCCTCGGCGGCGTCACGGCCACACTCGGCAACGTACCGGTCCTCGTCGTGGTTCTCGCTGTAGAGCATGAACCCCGCGTGGTCGGGGAACCCGGTCTCGGCCCGGTCCTCGACCGCCGACAGCAGTGTGCTGGCATCCTGTCCCCGACCGATCTGCCGGAGTGTGAAGTATGTCGTCGAATCGAAGTGCACACCGAACAGTCCGGCCTGGAACTCCGGAACGTACGGGATTGTCTCGTCGAGCAAGAGGAACTCGTCGTCACGCCTCCTGCACCGGTCGTGGAGTTCCCGCCAGAAACTGTTCGGCACCGCCCAGGCCATGTCACACCGGAACCCGTCGACTATCCCCACCCACTCGTCGAAGGCGTCGAGCAGGTGTCGCCTGACCCGGAGGTTGTCGAAGTTGAAGTTCGCGATGTGCTCCCACTCGAAGTACGTCTCGGGCTCCGTTGTGTTCGCCACTCGTACCAGTCGCGGTACTCGCTGTCGGGGTCGCCGACGGCATCCTCGAAAAACGGGTGTGTCCGCGCGGAGTGGTTACACACCACGTCGAACAGCACCCTGATATCGCGGTCGTGGGCCGCCTCGACGAGCTGTTCGTACTGCTCCCGGCTGCCGAGATCCGACGCGACGGAGAAGAAATCCGTGATATTGTACCCGTGCGGGGCGTGGTCGTTCTCGAGAATCGGCGTCAGCCAGATGGCGTCCACACCCAACGACTCGATGTAGTCGAGCCGATTGCGCACCGCTTCGAGCGGTGCATCGTCGGTGTCACCGCCGAACGAGCGGACGTAGATCTCGTATATAAACGCGTCGGCGGCCCACTCCGGCGGGTCGTGCGGCCGCGACGCGGTGAGCGCCGGTGTGTCACTCCTGACTGTCGGGGTCGCTGTGTCCGTTCGAACGCAACGGCGTCCGGGACGCTGTACCCGTGTCCACCGACCGCAACGGCGTAGACACGAGTCAGGTCCGGGAGCGTGTCGACCGGGAGCCGGAGCGCCCGCCCGCTCGTGCTCGCAACGGCCCGGTCGATATCGTCACGGTCGTCGATCAGAAACACCACCGCGAGGTCGGCAGGTGTCTCCGTACTGTCCGGGTGCGGTTGTGGGTCGGCCCTGACGACGACCTGGTCGTCCTCCACGACTGGTTCGAGACTGAGTCGTGGCTGTCCACCGTCGTCGTCGGAGGGTTCGACCGTCTCGTCGGTCTCGCTCACCGCTGACGCCGTCGGTGTCGTGTCGGTGTCGCTCGTCCGCACCGCGAGCGGCCGACTGTCGGATATCGCGCGGATCGTGAGACGGTGTTCCCCGTCAGGTGCAGAGAGTGTCGTCACGTACCGCCCGGCCTCGTCGGGAGCAAACTGTTCGACCGGGTCGTCACCGAGTGTCACCGCCGATTCCGCAGGTGCGGTGGTCAGCTCCCAGCTGTAGGTCCCGGCAGGCTCCGGGTCCCGGGGAGCGAGTTCGACCGACTCCCCGACCTCGACGAACTGCGGTGGTCCAGGATGGTTCATATATACGGTGGCGGATACGTTCTCTTGTGACTTGTGACTCGTCCGATGCGACGGGGTGTATCGGACGAGCACACGGCGCCGGAGGACCTGCGGCAGTTCGTCACCACATCGTATGACCGTCGTCGGCGTGTCCACTTTGTCACTCAGCTGTGGGGACCCGCGACAGTCTGTTCCGACAGCAAACACCATGATGATTTTTATATTTTGCTTCCAACGTGTGTTGTATGGATGCTGTTGTTCTCGCGGGTGGTTACGCGACGCGACTGTGGCCGATCACCCGACACCGGCCGAAGATGCTCCTCCCGGTTGGCGACACGACAGTCGTCGACCGGATACTAACCGACCTCGAATCGGACGAGCGGGTCGACACAATCTATCTGAGCACTAACGAGGCCTTCGGGTCGGTGTTCCAGACCCACGTCGACGAGATGGGGTACGACGCGGTCGAGGTATCGATAGAGGACACGGCCGACGAGGACGAGAAGTTCGGCGTCGTCGGCGCGCTCGCGCAACTGGTCGAACGCGAGGGGATAGACGACGACCTGCTCGTCATCGGCGGTGACAATCTCGTCGGGTTCGATATCGGTGAGTTTCTAGATTACTTCGAGCGTCGGGGAACGTCGGTTCTCGCGGCCTACGACGTGGGTTCGCGCGAGGAGGCGAAATCGTACGGACTCGTCAGCCTCGACGACGAGCGTGTCGTCGACTTCCAGGAGAAACCCGACGACCCCGAGAGCACACTCGTCTCGGTCGCCTGTTACCTGTTCCCCGCCGACTCTATCCGGTTCGCGGAGTATCTCTCTGACGGACAGAACCCCGACGAACCGGGGTGGTACATCGACTGGCTCCGGTCCCGGGAACCGGTGTATACGTTTAGATTCGACGGCGTCTGGTTCGACATCGGCACACCCGAGTCGTACCTGGAGACTGTCGAGTGGGCACTGGACGGCGGGTCGCTGGTCCACCCGGACGCGACAGTGGAGAACAGTGAACTCGGTGAGACTGTCCACGTGATGGCGGATGCCGAGGTAACCGACTCCTCGCTGGACCGGACTGTCGTCTTTCCGGGCGCGACGGTGGACGACTGTGACCTCGACAGCTCGATCCTGGGCGAGACTGTCGAACTCGACGGGTTCAACGGACGGGGCGTGCTGCTGATCGAACGCGGTGGGAAGGACTAAATCCGTCCTGGACGTCGATCTGATATGAGCGAGCGACCGGAGACGGACGATACGACGGAGGAACAGGCGGTCACCCTCGAGATGGAGATAACCGACGGTCGAACGGAGATCCAGGTTTCGGGGGACCGGGACACCGCCGTGATCGTTCAGTCCGAGTCCGGCGAAAAGATATACCTGCCACCGGAGGATTTCGACCGGCCCGCCAGGAAACAAACGGCGTACGCCAGCCCGTACCAGTCGGGGAGCGGGTCACAGGAGAGCCCCTACGACACCGGTCCCGACGCGGACTCGACTGTTGGCCTCAATCCGACCGCCGACGGCTACCTCGTTGTCCACCCCGAACCGGTCACCGATCTCCGGTTTCTCCGCTGACCGGTCCCTCGGGCGGCGGTCACGGGTCGAACGCCCACGAGTCCAGCCGCGGGCGGCGGTCACTGCTCGTCCAGGATTCGACTGTAAAGTGCGACGTACTCGTCGGCGACCGCCTCCCAGGTTCGGGTGTCGTACTCGAGTGGCGCGGACATCGACAGCGCGCGCTTGATACCCCGGGCAATCGCGTCCGAGTCGGGGGTCACCTCGACGACACAGTCCTCGGGTAGTAGCTCCGCCGCCCCACTTCGGCAGGCGACGACGCGGGTCCCGGCGGAGAGTGACTCGACGATTGTCATCCCGAACGGTTCGGCCAGCGAGGGCGAGACAAACAGGTCGGCACTGGCGTAGAAGTCGCCGATCTCGGCCTGGGGGATGAAGCCCGGAAATATAACCTGGTCGTCGATACCGAGCAGTTCGGCGAACCGCTTCAGTTGCTCGGTGAGGTGACCCGACCCGCCGAGAACGAGCGTGACATCGTCTCGCTGTAGCTTCGACAGCGCGTACAACAGGTAGGAGATGCCCTTCTGGTCGGTGTGTCGTCCGAGGAAAAACAGCATCTTCCCGTCGATATCCAGCTCCGTCTTCAGCTCCCTACCTGTCGACTCGACCGACGAGAAGCCGTTGTAGATGACCGTCGAGTCGACCCCGTAGTTCTGTCTGATCCGTTCTCTGGTGAACTCACTGACAGCGACAACGTGGTCCGAACGGTTCGCGACCCGCTGTTCGGTCTCGACCTCCCGCTCGGGCGGATTGACGTTGCGGTCGTACGACAGCGAGTGAAACGTCGTGACCCACTCGACATCTGTGTTTCTGGTGGCTCGCGAACCGGGGTTGTATCCGAACCAGTCGTTTGTGTGGATTATATCCGCGTCGGCGGCCCGGTCGGCAAACGCGTCGGCGAGTCGCCCGACCCGCGTGATGATGTCGCCGTCGCCGGTCTGAATCCCGTGGATGTTGTCCCGGTCCGGTGGTGCGTACTCCGCGGGCAACACTAGCTCGAACTCGATGTCGTCTCTCGGCTCGATCTGCTCGAACAACTCGCCGACGGCGGTGTCGAGTCCCCCGGTGATGTTCGGCGGGAACCCCCAGCCGAGCATCAGCACAGTCGGTGGCACACTGTACACTCTGTCTCCCGGCCTGAAAAGTAACACCACGACTGGACCCCGGGCACGGCGCTCACCCCCACGAACGACCATTTAAATGGCCGTACTGTGAACAGTGTATCATGCGTTTCGAGCGTCAGAGCGGCGTTTTCCTCCACCCGACATCGTTGCCATCACCACACGGGGTCGGTGACCTCGGTGAGGGGGCACGCGCGTTCGTCGACTTTCTGGCCAGCGCGGACCAGTCGCTGTGGCAGTTCTGTCCGCTGGGCCCGGTCTCCAGTGCGCACGGCAACTCACCGTACCAGTCCCCGTCGGCACTCGCAGGCAACCCGCTTCTGGTCGACCTGCGGCCGCTGGTCGACCGGGGC
>KB659952.1_pt29 | contig 14236 bp, 13 predicted proteins | sample 558768 | NCBI scaffold set KB644980.1 | reverse complement strand
GCGTTCTGTGAGCAAGTAATCATCACTCAAAACTTCTCTAAGTTCCTTAACAAACTGCGACACTGGAACTGTCAGCTCTGATCGCGTGAACACCACGCCTCCGCCCCAAGCGATGTCATCGGCATTGCCCAACTGTAGGTAGAACATGAGTGTGAATAGGGCTCCATACCAGGGTTCGAACAATCGCCACCACCCACGACCGGTGAAGAATGGAATTGCCGTTGCCGGTCCGTGTGTTTCGCCAGCAGCGACCAGTCGGTCAAGCCAATCCATACTCCGCTCAAAGTCGTCATCAGTCCAGACGAATCGATTGTGGCTGGCTTCAGTCATTCCATGTGCAAGCGCATTCGCTTTTCCCGAACACCCCTCTGGCTCCCCAGCAATCAGAATTTGCACTCCGTCCGGTGGCTCATGACTAGCGACTGGGTCTTGTTTGGTGTCACAAATAATGAATAATTCGTCATCCGGCGCTAACTGCGCAGCCATCTGGTCACAGGCTGTGTTCCACTCGACTGTCGGCAGCAGCACACTCACTGGGTCACGATCAGTCATCAAATTATACTATTTGCCTCACTGGCGCTACTTCAATGGTAACTACATCGAACGGAAGCGGTCGGGTTATCTACACTATACAGAGCCGGCTCGCCGGTCTGATAAATGAGATTTATCGACCAGTCGATTAGTGCGCTAGCTTAACAGATAGCTATTCGAATATACTCTTAAGAGTGATCCAATCGTTCTCGGAAGTTACCTCTCATACTGGCTATGACAATGTTGACGATGCTCAATGCGTTTTGAAAGATCTTAGAACCCGAGATGTATACTCACTGTAACTAGAGACATGTGTATATATTTGTGTGGTTTTTATTTCCTGGACACAGAGATTAGTTATGTTAACAGAGGGAGATTCTGCCCCGGAGTTCACTCTACCGATCGCTCACGATGATAGTAAAGTCGGGTCGTTCACGCTTTCGAACCATCTTGAAGAGGCACCTCTCGTGCTTGCGTTCTTTCCGGGTGTGTTCACAACCACCTGTTCCCACGAGATGAAGACGTTCCAGGCGCGACTATCAGCCTTCAAGAATGCTGGAGCGACTATCTTCGGTATCAGTGTCGACTCCCCCTTTGCACAGAACGCCTTCCGTGAACGATTAGGTTTGGAGTATGGTCTCCTCAGCGATGCCAACCGTGAGATCATTGAGAAGTATGGTGTCTCGATGAATTGGGAGAAATACGGAATAAACGCGGTCGCCAAGCGTGCTGTTTTTATCATAGATGGCGATGGCAAAGTCAGTTATTCGTGGGTTGTCGACGACACGAAAACGAAACCTGACTACGACGAAATCGTGGCGACGGTCGAAGCCATTACAGCCTAACTGCCTTCCACGACATTTCTGCCGGATTCATCCCCGCCTCAAGGACGGAGGCTGGGGCCTTGTCCTTTATTTCAGTAACTATCTGGTTTGGTTTCTTGATCTTTTGGAGTCAATGTAGTGTAATCGAGTAAGCACTCGCCACACTGCGAGGCAAGGTAATGAGTCTCTTCGCTATCGGTTAGCATATATGTGCATGCTCAAGGACATCACCAGTATCTTGGCTAAACGTCTCACGCTAAAATACGCCATTGAGTATCATTTGAGTGGTGAAATAGAAAGATAAAATAAAACGTTCGGTAAGCCGGTGGAGGGATTTGAACCCTCGGCCTATTCCTTACGAAGGAATCGCTCTCCCAGCTGAGCTACACCGGCATTGCTCATGTATGTATATTCCAGTAATGTTCAAAACATTTCCGAATCAGCGTCTCTGTAATCGCACATCAAGACAGATGTTGTACTCATGAGGTGCATATGACCGGACTTCATGCCGTGTCTCAACGGACACGGTGTACGTTTGCTCTGCAGCCGATCGAATTGCATTAATCCCAGGCTCAAATAGTGTATCCTCGTGTTGAATATCATAATAATGAATCACACAGTCATCACCAGCGAGTCTCACAGCCGTCTGTAAAAATTCATCAGCACTGTGAGGAAGATTCATTATTAATCGATCAGCCCAGTCTGTGTAGGAATCAGATAATGCTTTGACGTCCCCAGAAGCAACAGTAAGATTATCTACAACGTCATTTTGTTCGGCATTTATTAACAAATACTCAACAGCAGATTCATTCAATTCAGCAGCAACAACATCTGCACCATGAGCAGCCATTGGAACTGCAAATGGTCCGACTCCGGCGAACATATCAATTACACGTTCATTAGAATCACTCTGTGTAACCACACGATGACGCTCAGTCGCAAGTCGTGGTGAAAAATACATCGAGTCGACATCCAATTTGAACGTGTGTCCATACTCTCGATGACATGCTTCTGTTTGCTCTCCAACGAGGACGTCCCAATCACGGGTTCGATATGGTCCATGTACCTTTGAGGCTCGATTTAGGACAGTCTTAACAGGAATGTCAGATTCGACAATCGCATCGGCAACCGCACGTGCTTTCTGATCGTCAGCTTCATCAATGATAATAATCTCACCGAGCCGTTGATATGAGGGATCAAATCCAAGTTTATCAGCAGGGGTTGTTGGTGTATCACGAGTCGTTACCCCGTGTGTCACAACATTGAATTGATCAGATACAGCCGATGGATCGGTAACAGGTATATACAGATAATTGTCTGTTGTATCAATCTCATGAATGGTGTCGATAAGCCCTCGTTCAGCAAGTGTTGTCCGCGTTTGCTCACCTGCGGTCGTCGGGACACGAACACAAGGGATGTCATCAGACATTGAAGTGACTATCTATCTCAGTTTGATTTAGGTATTCCGAGATTAGCTGACACGTGCCACCAGATAGGGGTAATCCATCAGCAATCACATCAGCAAGTAATTCACCCACAATCACAGGGTAAGTGTGGACCTGTATGATAGAGCGATAACATACAAGATCATTTCACGACCGCAGAAAAGCGTATATTAGATAGAGAAGTTATGCACTTGCTGCGTCAGCGCCGGATTTGTTGGATCGGTTATCCCATGCTTCGAGCAGTTCTTGATATCGGTTTCGAATGGTGACTTCTGAGATATCCGTTACTTCACTCACATCAGCCTGTGTGAGTTCATCATTCGTCAACTGTGCAGAAGCATACAAAGCTGCTGCAGCGAGTCCAACTGGGGATTTCCCTGAGTGCACATTTTGACGTTTGGCGCTTTCCAGTAGTTCTCGGGCTGTCCGTTCGGTCTCTTTCGGAACCTCAAGATCAGAGGCAAACCGAGGGACGTATTCAGCCGGGTCAGCCGGTTGAATCTCTAATGAGAGTTCACGGACAATGTATCGATATGCTCGCTCAAACTCATCCTCATCAACTCGAGAGACGCGAGCGACTTCATCGATACTCCGCGGCACTTGTGCCATCCGTGCTGCAGCGTGTAATGCAGCTGTGGAAATTCCTTCGATAGAACGACCAGGCAGGAGATCCTCATCAAGCGCTCGACGGTAAATCACAGATGCGGTCTCACGAACGCTCTCTGGAAGACCAAGTGCAGATGCCATCCGGTCAATCTCGCCAAGTGCTTGTTTGAGGTTCCGCTCTTTTGAGTCACGAGTCCGGAACCGTTCATTCCATGTTCGAAGTCGTTGCATCTTCTGCCGCTGTGTTGACGACAGAGAGTTCCCATATGCGTCTTTATCTTGCCAGCCGATATTTGTCGAAAGCCCCTTATCATGCATCAACTTCGTCGTTGGGGCACCGACACGAGATTTCTGGTCTCGTTCGGCACTATCGAACGCACGCCACTCTGGTCCACGATCGATTGAGTCTTCATCAACAACGAGTCCACAATCTGCACAGACTGTCTCACCACGCTCATCATCGGTAATGAGATCTGTCGACTCACACTCTGGACAGTGAACTGTTTCTTCAACCTCTGAAGACTCATCGGCAGTTTCTTTTCTTGTCGATTCCTCTGATTCAGCAGTTTTCGAGTTATTCCGCGTACCTCGGCGTTCAGATGTCGTACTATGATCTCGCCAGGTACGACCATCGCTTTGCTCATCTTCCTCAGTCTCGCGCGTGCGCGCGTGAAGGGAGTCACTCATGTTAGTTATTGAAGAGTGCGACGAGAACGTCCGTCGCCTCGTTCTATCATGTAGTAAATTGGTATAAGACAAAAAAGTGTCGGCTGTGTGCAAAAGTCATACAAAAGTGGGGGCTCTAAAGTAAAAATTTACCATCGACGGTTAGTCACTATCAACCCTTCTGTCCATTCTTACAGATTTACGGTTTTATGAGTATAGACGCACGTTATCCTCATATTAGCAGTTATTAATTATCTGAAGAAGACTCTAGCATCTCCTCAATTACAGATATGAGCGACGCACAGCCGGTTCTTTTACCGATAACAGTATCTTGTGAAGAGAGTGATTTATTCATAGGTCTCTCTGTCATAGGATCATAATTTGTTTATTATTTTTGTTATTTTTGTGTTAGCACGACAATATTTCAATATATTCTATTATTGCCTCGACTGAGTCTGCGCTCTCTGTGGCTGCTGTCTTATATATAGGTGTTCGCGTCGATATACTAACAAGAAGACACTTACCAGCATGCTATCGAGGCTTATTCAATGGTTGGCCTTCAATCACAACACTTCTCTTCGCGAGCCATTGTTGGAATCGGGTCATTTTTGCTTACACTCATCGCACTACAGATTACCCGTCAGACATCTGGATACCCAGCACGTACTCCTGTTCGTTTGTGGCCACGTCTTCTGATCACTCAGCTCAGACGTGATATCAATGAGAATAATACACTTCGATATGGCTGGGCAATTACTGCATTATGCTCGATTAGTGTTTCAGGGTTGCACTTTGGCGGGCTTTACTTTGATATCTACACTGCTGTGTCATGGTGGGATATTCTCACGCACTCATTGAGTGGATTTGGTGTCGCAGCAGTTCTAGGACTTACATTTCAATCATCAATCAGATCAACCACATATTGGGTTATTCCTGCCGTATTCGCATTTGGAACCGGATTTGAGGTATATGAATTCTTATTTAAGACGTTCTGGTATAATTGGACTCTTCGATTTTATCTACTTGATACTGTCATTGATCTTATCGTTAACACTACCGGCGCGATAGCATTCGTAGTTGGTGTTCATATTCTGAGAGAAGTCAATATTCTACCAGACTCAGCGGATGATAATCCAATGACCGCTAAGTTATCCTCACGCCGCAATCGCTGATATCCTCTGAATTGAATTATTTGTTCCGTCACAATTGCATATGCCCTTTCGCGAATATATCGATATTAACACCGAGTGTCTCCGTGAGTGCATCGGCAGCCCCAAGCAGCCATCGCGCTCGCTCGACGTGTGACTCAACATCCCCAGGACCGACGCGGTATGTCTCAACAATTTCATCAATTGTCACTCCATTGCTCCATGCAGTAAGTATCCGTGCGAGCTTAATTGTACAGAGCCATGATTCAAAATCATCAATTTCGCCCATGTCCCTCACAAATGAGTCCATGTTGCTCGTTGCAAATCGATATAGATCAGCTCGTTCACTATTCCCAAGATATGTATCATGCATATCAGGCGTCCCACATACGATTTCAAGCGCAGTTAACACCGCAGTACGCTCTACCGGCAGCGTCGCAATCGATTGAATCCCATCAACGAGTTCTGCGCCTGTCGTTGGTCGAATGTACTGCTGTGAGACAGTCTGACCAACTGATGTCGCAGCAAGTGCTGTGTCGGATGTATCTGCCGTGAGCAGTCCCATGTCAATCAGTTCAGTCACAACATCATCAACGACAGCGGTGAGATCTGCTGTGGATGATTGATGTGCGAAAAACGTCGAATCTAATACATCAAGGATTTGATCATTTGAGTCAGCGAATCCAGCAACGATCAATGCAAGAACATGTGTTCTGAGTGCGTCACGAGCTGTAAGCTGTGATTCAATGGATTCAGGACCCGCATCAATATATTGACGCCATCTTGATCCTGTTCGGATATCTCTGTCATCATTTACAGATACTTGTGTACTACTTGAATCAGTGTTATTGACTATATCACCAATCAGGACTGCCTCTCCATACGGGTCAAGATGCGGTCGACCAGCCCGACCACACATCTGATGTACCTCAAGAGCAGGTAGCCGTGCCATCTTCTCTCCTGTATATCGTTTTAAATCTCGAACGACAACACGCCGCGCTGGAACATTCACGCCCGCAGCAAGCGTTGGTGTTGCACAGATCACGCGAAGGTCGCGGTTACGAAACGCCGACTCGATACGGATTCGATGATCACTTCGAAGTCCAGCATGGTGAAATGCAACGCCGGCAATCACCGTGTCTGCGAGCTGTCGCCCAGTCGGTGTAGTTCCAATATCGCGTATGTCCTCAGCAAGCTCGGTATTTGATCCAAATCCTACAGCAGCTAACTGCTCGGCGAGTGACGCTGCTTCCCGACGTGACCGAACGAACGCAAGACACTGTCCACCCGATTCAACCGCATCGGATACAAGCGCAATCGTAGCCTCTGTGTCTGTGTCTGTGTCTGTGTCTGTGTCGTGTCTGTGTCTGTGTCAGTATCAGTATCAGTATCAGTATCAGTTCCATCATCCACCGTTTCAATTTCAGGGGTAGCAGTACGATTACTATCGGCTGCTATCGACAACCGGTTTCCATCATCAAAGACAACCCTCTCGTCAACTGCATCATAAACACCTGTTCGGAGCGAGACTGGTCGCCAAGTTGAAGAAACAAGCTCTGCATCCAACCATGACGCGACTTCCTCTGGATTATCAATTGTTGCTGAAAGTGCAACAACTTGCACACCAGGTGCTCGTCGCTGGATTGTCGCAAGCGTTATCTCAAGCGTTGGACCTCGATTTGCACTTCCGAGTAAGTGTACTTCATCAACAACAACGCAAGCTAATTTATCGACCCATGAGGCGCCGTTTCGAATTGCAGAATCAACCTTTTCAGCTGTCGCAACAACGACATCAGCAGTCTCTAAATCGTCTTCAGCCGTGTCGAGATCTCCTGTCGAAATGGCGGCTTCGATACCAGGAAGTGCGGTGAATGCCTCATATTTCTCCCTCGCAAGGGCTCTAAGCGGAACAATATATAATGCAGGTCCATCGGCTGTCAACATCGCTAGTTGCGCAATAAGCGTTTTTCCAGCGGCAGTTGGAATAGCGACAATGACGTTTTCACCATCAACAACGCCGGCTTCCACCGCTGCTTCCTGTGGAGGATACAACTGTGTGATACCCGCATCGTAATAATGTTCGCGAATAGCTGCGGACACCGGCAATTCCTTGATGTCCAATGACACACCATTATTCAGACCTACGTGCACAAAAGCACGAGGCGTATCTATTTCAGGTCAGTCTGACTGTCTGCGGTCATCCTGGATCAAAGACTCGAATATCCTTCTATAATAATAAAACTCACAAATAAAGTTGTGTCTATTATATGTTACAACCCAGATTCTTATTATGAGATTAGATTGAGATTGAATTAGATATATTCATATTCTGCAAGCCGGCTGACAGCTTCACGAAGTCGGGTCTCACTTGCAGCATATGAAATACGTGCATGCCCTGGAGAACCGAATGCCGACCCGGGAACAGTCGCGACATGTGCATCTTCAATCGCACCACTGCACCAGGCTTGATCATCATTATCAACAGGCAACATCATGTAGAATGCGCCATCACCGATTGGTACATCAACACCGTGTGAACTGAATAGCTCTGCGAGCATATCACGTCGTTCGTGGAATGCATCACACATCTCACCAACAGCATCATCAGTATTTTCAATTGCTTCAACACCAGCCCGCTGGACGAAATTCACCGCACACGACACAGAGTGAGAATGCAACTTGGCAGCCTGATCAATCAATGCGCTGGGTGCATGAACATATCCAAGTCGCCATCCAGTCATTGAGTACGCCTTTGAAAATCCATTAATCGTTATTGTCCGGTCACCCATTCCTGAAATCGATGCAAGACTTGTCTGTTCGACTCCATATGTTATTTTATCATATATCTCATCAGAAACAACGGTAATATCATACTCAACCGCTAGATCACGGACACCTTCAAGCGCAGCATCGGTGTACACTGCACCTGTTGGATTTGACGGCGAATTAATTACGAGCAACTCAGTCTCTTTTGAGACGGCTGCTTCAAGATCATCAAGTCCTGGCTCAAGTTGGAAAGAGTACGGTGCGAGATCAACCCGTGTCAATGATCCTCCAGCGAGTCGTGACATCGCTTCATATGAAACCCAAGCGGGATCAAGTAGCACAACCTCATCACCATCATCAATTAGTGTCTGGAATGCTTCATATAATGCTTGCTTGCCACCAGGCGTTACGATGATTTCCTCATCGATAGCATCGATTCCATCTTTCCGCAGTCGTGCAGCAATCGCCTCTCGAAGCTCGGGAACTCCATTTGATGGGGTGTATCCTGTGTGACCGGCATCCATTGCATCCTTTCCGGCTTCGACAATGTTCTGTGGCGTTGGGAAATCGGGTTCACCAACAGAGAGGTCAACAACATCAACGCCATTTGCCTCTAGCTCGCTTGCTTTGTTACTAATTGCCAACGTTGCACTCGGCTCAACCCGTTCAACACGGGATGCGAAGTCGAAATTCATGCCAACACCTCTATCATATCGATGGCTGCGTTTACCGCTTCCGCACCTTTCCCGACACGCTCGCGTGCTTCCGCACCGCTCTGTCCCGGACCGGAGACACCAAATGTGACCGGAGTATCCCGCTCAAGGCTGATATCGGTCAATTTCTGTGCGACTGCATCACCAATAACTTGATCATGATTAGTATCGCCGGTAACGATAGCGCCGAGAACAACAACAGCATCGATATCTTCACGACGGGCTAATCGATCTGCAGCAAGTGGCGTATCATAAACGCCTGGGACCGGGAGCGTTATACTGACTATTGCATCTCTGTCAGCCGCAGTCTCCTGTGCTGCTGTCTCCATTTCCGTCGTAACTGAGCGGTTGAAATCGGCAACAATGAGTCCTAGATTGACCGTCTCTGTTATTTGACTCTCGATATCTGACTCAGCACGTAATTTCTCTCTGGAGTCATTTTCATTTTTATCCATAGTCTGTTCTTGTTGCTTCTCTTTTGACGAATTCACATCCTCGTGGGTAGCGGTATCTGTCTCCATATCGGTCGAGGTGTGTTCATTCATTGTTATATTGGTTAATATCATACCAGTTCAAATTAGCTATCGGTCTTTTCTGTTGAATTCAAACACAAGAATGTTAATCTCGTGGCTACGATAGCCGCTCAATGAATTCAGATGAGGTCCCAGAGGGGGCTGAATCGCTTCCAGCCGGTGAAGAGTCACAACGACGCACGACCATTGGGTCTCGAGTGTCCACCCTCCCGGTTATTGATGCGATACGTGCACAGCGCACACTTGTGGGTGTTGTTACCGCTACTGTGTTTGCGCTTGTGTTACGTCTTAATGCGCTCGGTGGTCGTGTCTTCCACTGGGATGAAGGTCGCGTCGGTTACTGGATCCTTCGATATCACGAGACTGGAATCCATACGTATCGACCGATAGTCCATGGTCCATTTATTCCGATTGTTGATCGCTGGTTGTTCGAAATTGCCCCAATTACTGATGCGACTGCCCGTCTTCCGATCGCTGTTATCGGGGGACTGTTACCGCTTGCAGCACTGTTATTTCGTGAGCATCTTCGAGATATTGAAATCATATCACTCGCGACTTTGCTGGCAATTAATCCGCTGGTTGTCTATTACTCTCGGTTCATGCGCAATGATGTTCTGGTTGCCACATTCGCATTTATCGCGCTTGGAGCTGTCATTCGCGGACTTGACACAGGTCACCTTCGATATAGCTTTGCCGCAGCCGTGGCGCTGGCTCTTGCGTTCACAACAAAGGAGAATGCACTTCTCTATCCAGTGTGCTACATTGGTGCTGCTGTTGTTGTGGTTGACTGGCGTCTCACACGGGCAGTAGCACGTGAAGAATCACACACACACATTCTTTCAGAATGGAAAACCCGGATTTATGTAGCGCTCACCGGACATGGAACAACACCGGGAATGTCACTTGCCCGCATTGGTTGCACATTTATTGGGTCACTCGTGCTGTTTATCGCTATCTTTACATTTTTCTATGCTCCACGTCCAGACCTTTGGCAAGCAATTGCTAACCCAACTCAACTACCAGACACAATAACAGCAGGAACTATCGGCGCAGCAGAGAAATTCATTGATCTGTGGGCAACAGGGGGGCGACAAGATCATGCGTATTTACCATACTTCCATGATCTTGTTGAGACTCTTGTATACGGTGCCCCAGCGCTTCTCTCATTTGGTCTCCTTGGTATCATCACAAATCGATATGGTGTAATCACCGACCGTCGTCGACCACTGATCACATTTGCCACATACTGGGCAGTTGCATCCCTTCTTGGATATCCACTTGCGACTGATATTCAGGCACCATGGGTTACTATCCATATTATTGTCCCACTTGCAATTCCTGCGGCTGTCGGTCTCTCATTTGTCATTGAATCGGCTCACGATGCACTAATGAGGATTAATACTGACACTGTAACCGCTGGATTGGCGATTCTTATAATTCTTGCAGCTGCTGGCGGCGTTGCAGGTGCAAATGCAACGTATTTCAACAGTGCATCCGCGGATGATAAACAGGTACTTCAGTGGGCTCAGCCGGAGAATGATCTTAAATCATCGATGTTGACTACCGGAGCTATCGCAGCGAGTAATGCGGGAACTGATGTCCTCTTCGTCGGGACGACTCCACCAAGTGCAAGTAATACTGATTTCTATGTCGATAATGAATCCTCAGTTGCAACGGCACCACCCGGTGGTCCTGCATGGCACAGTCGACTGCCACTCCCCTGGTATCTCGAACGCACTAATGCGACAATTACGAGTACCGATCCTGACACTGAATTGGAAACGGCACTTTCAGACCCCCCGCCAGTCGTCATCAGCAAAGGTCATGACCGAGATGCGGTCTCAGCTACACTACAAGGGTACACAGCCTCTGAGCACAACTTCCGACTTTGGGGCGAGACCGTTGTGATATTTATTCATGATGAAACACGTGCATCAGTTATTGAATCGCCTCAAAAGTCATCATCTTCAGTCTCATCCCCGTCAGAATCGCCTGTCTCATCAACGCACAACTACCCGGTATCGATCGATACCGAGACATAGATGTGATCTATTTGGACTTTCGCTGAAACTCAAGTTTTATTCGGACTGATTGGGTACCGACGGTCGTGTCAGTCACTCTTCCTGGACCAACGCTTGGTGTTGTCGGCGGAGGGCAACTTGGTCGAATGCTCGCTGAGGCTGCTGCTCCGCTTGGTGTCGAAGTAATTGTCCTTGATCCAACACCAGATTGCCCTGCTGCTCCTGTTGTTCGCGATCAGATTGTTGGTGAATTTGATGATCCAGACGCTGTCTCTGAACTTGCTGGTCGTGTTGATGCAATTACATTTGAGATTGAACTTGCAGATGCTGATCTTCTTTCAGACGTTACATCGACATTCGATGTGACGGTCAATCCAGCACCCTCAACATTAGCGATGATCGAGGACAAACTCATTCAAAAACGAACTCTCGATAACGCTGGTATTCCCGTTCCATCGTTTCGAGCGGTCGATACGGTTTCTGAGCTCAAAACAGCACTTGACATATTTGATGCTGTAATGCTAAAGGCTCGAACCGGGGGTTATGATGGTCGGGGGAATGTGCCAGTTACCGACCCCGCGAATGCTGCAGATGCACTTGCGTCAGTCGGTGGTTCAGCTATGGCTGAGAGGTTGATTGATTTCACGCGAGAACTCTCTGTAATTGCTGTCAAAGGAACCGAAACCACACGGACATTTCCACCAGGAGAGAACATACATGAAGCAGAGATTCTTCGTGAAACTATTATTCCCGCTCGTACCAGCGAAGATGCACGTGACCGCGCAGATGCAGTCGCCCATGATGTTCTCGAGACATTAGATGGTCGCGGAGTCTTCGGTATCGAGATGTTCGAGACCGCTGATGGGAATATCCTCGTCAATGAGATTGCCCCTCGACCACACAACTCTGGACACTGGACAATCGAAGGTGCTCACAGTTCACAGTTTGAACAACATGTCCGTGCCGTGTTGGGCTGGCCGCTCGGGTCAACAACACGCCGATCACCGACTGTTATGACAAATATTCTCGGGACAGTCGACACCCCATGTCCGGCAATGCTTACTGGTATTGAATCAGTTCTTGCAGATGAACATACCTCGATGCACTGGTATGGAAAGGATGAGGTTCGCCCACTTCGTAAGATGGGGCACCTGACGCTTACTGATGATACGGCTGAGGCACACGATTCATCAGCAGAACCGGACCCATCATCGATTCAATCATTAATTGAGAGAGCACGTCGCTGTCGAGAAGCAGTAGCGTTTATTGAAACACCGCTTGAGTAATTACAATACGATGCCGGCACATACTCCAGAGACTCCGACGGTACAGGCACTTCTTGACCGACTTCACAGCCAAGCTGATGCTGATATTACTTCAACAGAAACACCTGACATCGGGATTATTATGGGATCTGATTCGGATCTAGACATCATGTCGGGTGCCCATGAGGCGCTTGAACAACTTGGGTTTGATGAACAGACTGAGTTCATGACTTCCCCGGACGCCCGATTCACGTATGAAACGTATGTTGTCTCTGCACACCGGACACCACAAGTACTGTATGCCTACGGCGAAACAGCAGCTGACCGTGGAATTGATGTAATTATCGCCGGTGCCGGTGGAAAGTCTGCTGACCTTCCGAATATGACCGCCTCGATCGCATACCCAATTCCCGTTATCGGCGTTCCTGTTCAGGAGAAATCGGTTGACTCGGTCATTGGAATGCCAACAGGTGCACCAATCGTTGCTGTTGATGCTGGAAAATCACATAATGCGGCGCTTTCGGCTGTGCAGATTCTCTCTCGTGAGCAGGACGCGCTCAAAACACGACTTGAGAATTACCATACAGAGCTCATTACCGATGTTGCAGCAGATTCATTTCGAGTACATGATATCGGAGTCACATCACGCGCTGACAGTGATGAATCGAATGCATCACACGAGTGAATTCATAACTATTGGTATTTGTCTGGTGAGCATATGTATTCTCACGAGCCATATGAACCTCACATGAACTAACACAGTATAGTAGAGCAACCCAGTGAACTGCTCGGGGTCAAGCCCCGTGGCATTCGCCGTGTCAGCTCGTAAATCTGTAATTATCTTGCTTGTTACTGCATACTGTCAGTGTGGAACAGTCACTCACGTCTGCTAAACAGAGAATGAAAGAATGAAATCTATTTCTTCAGATTCATCATATAAGCGGTATTTTTGTCTCAAATAGATCATTTGCGCCTACGCTTCACATATGAGTGTTCTGGGGTAGATGCATCAACAGTACGGAGATAATCCACCCGTGACGACATCAAGCGGTAATAAATCAATGCTTATACAGGGGCGTCGCTAATGAGAGACTGTTAGGAGAATACGGAATGAGTGAATGGATCGCAGTCGGTGCACTCGGACTTGTCGCTGTTGGTATCCCGCTAGGGATGATGGCTGTATCAGCGATTCTTCGTCCGACTGTTCCCGAACAAGGAAAAAGCGCCACGTATGAGAGCGGCGAGATTCCGACTGGGTCAGCACGTGTCCAGTTTAATATCCAATACTACATGACCGCGTTGCTGTTTCTTGTATTCGATGTTGAAACCGTACTCATACTTCCATGGACCGTTATTTATCGGCCCGCATTAGAAGCCGGCGCAGATCTTACCACGGTGTTGCTACCGATGCTTGTGTTCATTAGTATCCTCATCGTCGGATTGGTCTGGGCATGGCGAAACGGCGCTGTTAAATGGATCAAAAGTCCGCTCGCAACCCGTCAAAAAACAGAACGAGATACATGAGCAGCGAACAAAATAACGCATTCGTCACAAACGACACCCAAGTACAGACCGATACTCGAGACGCCCGAATATCAGGCACTGATGAACGATTCAATTCGAAACTTCGCGAGGCATTCGGCTCTTCGCCGTTTATTCTCACGAAGTTTGACCAGTTTATGAACTGGGTCCGTGGGTCATCGATGTTCATGCTTCAG
>KB659972.1_pt40 | contig 14255 bp, 17 predicted proteins | sample 558768 | NCBI scaffold set KB644980.1 | reverse complement strand
TGGGAACGCCCGCCGGGTTGGCGGGCTATCTGTCGAGACGTTTCTCCGCTCGACGACCGTCCAGCGACTCTCCGCCGAGGGGCTCGCCGATGTCGCCGACGCTGTTACCAGGTTGGCCGACGCAGAAGGGTTGGAGGCTCACGCCGCGAGCGTCGAGCACCGTCTCGACGACGGGTGATGGGGTATAAATGCAGGCAGATGTTATAGGACGACGTGTTGTACGTGACACGCGGTCTGGTCGACACACTACTGGGGTTCGCCGCGGAGAGCGACCCAGACCAGGTGACGGTACCGCTGGCTGTGACACGCGCCCGCAATCTGCCCGAGGTGGACCTGCCCGACGAGACCCCTGTGTTCACACACTTCTACATGCCGAGCAAGGGCGACGCCGTGAACGCCGTATTCGGGATGCAGTTGGGTATCCCGTCCGGTGAGACCCCCGGTATCTTCGTCTCGCATCCGGTCCAGCGGCTCAGACTCACCAGAGAAGACGAGTTCCGGGAGATTATTTTCATCGCCGTCCCGCCCTGGGAGGAGGACTCACTCGCCACCTTCGGGCGGAGCGGCGACGAACAGGAGTACACGATTCTCGACGTCGAGCCACCGGAGGAGTCGCTGGGTGCCGACGGCGAGGACCGGTCGAAACGCCGGTAGTGAGTCGGTCCGCTGCCGGCTACCGGCAGCAGTTCCTCTCCGCTGGACTCGGTCTCCACACCGGGCTCCGGACGGCACAGACACCCCGGCGAGCGGCGCCCAGTGAGTCCCGCGAGGCGTGGGTCGTGCGAGCAGAAACCGAGAGTGTTCTATCTTTCTTCGAGGAGAGAATCCCGCCGTTCACGGCGGGGAGGATGTCACCGAGCGGCGGTTTGTCTGCACACTGTTCGGTGTCGGCGTAACTGTCTTATCGGTAGAATGCACAAAATCATGCATGCCAGACAGTGGTGCGGAGCACCCGGCGGCCGAGGAGGCGTTCGGCCGACTCGCACACGAGCTTCGTTTCGAGGTCCTGCGGGAGCTGAACAGGGCGGAGGGGCCACTCACCTTCTCCGAGCTGCACGAGGCGGTCGGTGTCCAGGACTCCGGCCAGTTCAACTACCACCTGGGGAAACTCGTCGGCCCGTTCGTGCGCAAGTCCGAGCACGGATACAGCCTCTCGGTGGCCGGCAAGCGCGCCGTCGGCACGGTGTTTGCCGGCGAGTTCACCGGCGGGTACGAATCCGACGACGGGCCGGTGTCCGCTCCGGGGTCGTGTCAGGACTGTGGCGCACCACTCCAGGTGCAGTTCGACGAGTCCCGTCTCCGGCTCACCTGTTCGTCGTGTGACTGGGTGTACGCCGCACCCGATATACCGCCAGGGGCGCTCGACGGGGTCGACCGCGAGACGATCCCCGGGCTGATCGACCGGTGGTTGCGGCGGTCGCTCGTCTCGCTCGACCTCGGAGTCTGTGAGTACTGTGATGGGCACGTGGAGGGGACTGTCTGTCTGCCCGGTGAGGAGGCGGCCCCGGAGTGGTTCAGTGAGGCGAAGGCGACCCAGGATGTGATAGTGGCCTACAACTGCAGACGGTGTGGGTTCTCGACACACGCAGTTCTGCCGGTGATGGCACTCACGCGTCCCGCCCTCGCCGCGTTCTACCACGAGCACGGCATCGACCTCCGGAACCGGCCGGACTGGACACTCGATCTGCTGGCCGACCCCGGTGTGACGGTGCTACAGGAGACACCGCTGCAGGTCGAGTTGCCGGTGACACTCGACGACGAGACGCGGGTGTTTGTCTTCGACCGGGAGGCAACGCTCGTCGAGGAGCGCACACAGACCGGGTGACTGTCTGCCAGGATTCACGTAGGGCCCCGAGATACCGTAACTGATACTCAGACAGTACACGAAGTTTAATATATCCACCGATAAAAAACTGTACAACGAGAATATCCATGGTCGAATTAACCAAAACCGGTATTGACGGGCTGGACGAGATACTCAACAACGGCATTGTAAGCAACTCGACAACACTCCTCAGCGGGCCGCCGGGCGCGGGAAAGAGTGTCCTGGGACTGCAGTATATCTACAACGGTGTCGAACAGTTCGACGAGCGCGGTATCTACCTCACCTTCGAGGAGGACGAATCCGATCTCCGCGGGGCCGCGGAGTCGCTGGGATTCGACAGATGGCAGCACCACGTCGAGACGGGTCAGATACAGGTCTACGACAAGCAGGTGCTGTTGCGCGAGAGCGACTTCAACGCGTCACTAGAACTCCTGCTCGACGAACTAGACGGCGAGGACTACCAGCGTCTCGTGCTCGACTCGCTGAGCATGTTCGGTCTCTTCTTCGAGGAAGAGCGCGAACGACGAACGTACCTGTTGAAGTTCCTCGATATCCTGAGCGAGAACGGGCTCACGACGCTGATGACGACCGAACAGGAGGTGGCGTTTCCCGAAAAGGACATCAACATGGAAAACTTTCTCACCGATGGGAACATATTCCTGCTTCAGACGCCCACCGAAACCGGTGTCAACCGCTACATCTGGGTGGCGAAGATGCGCAAAAAAAGCGTTCAGACGGACATCTTCCCGATGGAGATATCACACGGCGGTATCACCGTCCACGAGAACGCCAGCGCGTTCTCGATGCTGAACGAGGATCAGTCTCCGATATAGAGTCTGACAGTATCACTCCAGCAGAATTATTATCCCGCGAGTCCCCGGCAGATGGCGGGGCGAACTCGCAATCTCGGCGGGTGGCGGTGCGGAGGCTATCTAGTTATAAGTACCCGACAGCTTTAAGAATCCAGGCGCTTCACAATCTGATAACGGATGTCTTCAGTGGAGTTGTTACAGGCGTTGGGGAACAAGTATAGCCCGGAGATTCTGGACGCAACCGGCGAGCCACGATCAGCCCAGGACCTGAGCGAAGAGCTAGACATCCCTATCGCAACGTGTTACCGGCGTATAGACGAGCTCACAGAGCACGATCTGCTGGAGTTGCACGATAACGTGCTTTCCGACGAGCGTCGGCGAATAAAGGTCTACCGGCGCAGCGTCGATTCGGTCCAGGTACAGTTCGAAAGCTCACTATCCGTGGAGGTCGAGGAGCGGACGGAGGTCACGAGCACGCTCGACGAGGCCTGGAGAAGCCTCTGAGCCGGTAATACGGTGGAGCGATGATCAGAGGAACTCGTGGACATCGGAGTACCACATATCGTGTTCGTCGGTCGCACCGAGAGCACGGGCAACCCGGACGGCGATAGCGTGCCAGCAGAGCTGTTCGGGGTCGGTACTGTCGAGGTTGTACTCGGCGTCCTTGCAGGTGCAGCCGTCGTCCTCAACAACGTACTCGGCCTCGTACCCCACGACGACGGTGAAATCACGGTACTGTTTTACCCGTTGCTCACCGACAGCTTCGATGGCACGCCGACCACGGTCGTCGTGTATCGCGGTGATACGCTCGACCAACTCCGGGGTGAGTTGCCCCTCTGTGGCGAGCGCACGCTCCCAGCCGTCAACCGATGTCACGCTCGCAGTTGTTGCGGGGCGGACAAAACCGCGTCGGTCGACCGCCTGCGACACCGCCGGGACCGGACACAGCCCAACGGACGGTCCCGGGCAATGCGGTGTTGTAACCGATCCGGGGTTCCGTTGTTTGATTGGGACTCTCTCGGGACTAACTATGAACAACGGTAAATACGCACACAGTGTATATAAATGAGAGATGCGAACTGACGAGAACACAACCGAGTCGGCACAGTTCACGCGCCTTCGGGAACAACTGCCGACCCCGGGGTGTGGGGCGGTTGCTGGGTGTGGTATCCGCGAGCGGGTGGTGTCGCTGGCGGCGGATACCCGGGGTAACAGGTCAGGATGGGTCGGTGGCCGGGTGGTGGCTCTGTTCGCGGTTCGGACGGGTGACCGGCCCGAGGACGATCAGACGACAACCTGGTCTGCCGGGGGTGAAACAGCGTGACAGAGACGATACTCGTCACCGGCGCCTGTGGGTTCAGCGGGAGCAACATGATCGAGTATCTCGCCGAGGAGTACCCGGATGCCGAGGTGGTGGCAACAGACTTGCCCGGCAGTGAACGGGCGGAGTACTACACCGAGGACCCGGAGAGTGAGAGTCCGGAACCGGTTTACTACGGCGAGATGATCGAGGCGGACGAGGCGGAGTTCGTCCCCGGTGACCTGACCGAACCGGCGGATGTCGCACGAATCGCCGACGCACACGAGTACGACACCGTCTACAATATCGCGTCGTTGTACGACTACTTCGCGCCGCGGGATGCGCTGTACGCGGTCAATGCCGGGGGGACACGCAATCTCCTGTCGGCACTCGCCGAGCAGGAGACAACCCCACGGCTGGTCCACTGGAGTACACTCGGTGTGCTCGGTGACGCCGGGTTCGACGAGCCAAAGTCCGAGAACGACCCGTACCACCCCGAGAACAGGTACTGCGAGAGCAAGGTCGTCCAGGAGCAGATTGTCAGGACGTTCGGCGACCGCATCGACACGACAGTCATCCGACCAGCCCCAATCTACGGACCACGCCACCAGTACGGCATCTACAACATACTGTCGTTTATCGACCGTGTCGGCGTCGCGGTGTTCTTTCGGAACTACCCGCGAAAGTACCAGCGCCGGTTCCCCTGTGCACACGTCGACGATGTCGTCGGGGCGGCGGACTACCTCGCCGGCCGGGAGACGGCAGTCGGGGAGACGTACAACGTGCTGAGCAACCCAATAAAGGCAGACGAGATCGCCGAGTTCCTCGCCGAGGAGCTCGACCGACGGCTGGTCGACATCCCGGTGCCCGAGCCGCTGTACAGGCTCACCGCGAAGGTCAGTCACGTGCTCGCGCTTCGGGCCGAGAAACGCGCCCGGAAGAGAGACGAGCGCCCGTTGGTTGAGGCGCCCACTATGCGGTATCTGACCGGCAACATGTGGTTCTCCAACCAGAAGCTGAAGGAGTCAGGCTACGAACTCCGTTACGAGGACCCCCGCGACGGGTTGCGGGACTACATCGGCTGGTGCCGGGACAACGGCTATCTGGAGTCACCGACCGACCGAACCTCTCGGACAGAGGGGCTGAAACAGTCCGTCCAGCAACGCCTCCCGTTGCCCACGAACTAAAGCCGGCGCGCACCGACTGTTCTCTCTTGTTGTGTCTACCAGGTGGCCCCGTACCCGACTCCGTCCGACCTGGCCGGTCCGGTACGGCGACGCTCGGACTCGGTGACACGAACACCGGGTGCGAGGAGACGCCAGAGAGTCTCACGCGAGCGTCTCTATGTTCTCCACAACGGCCGCAGCAAACTCACTGGTAGCGAGTTTCTCGCCGTCCTGTATCTGCCGGTGGAGGTCGTATGTGACACGTTTCGACGAGATGGTCGTCTCGACGGCATCCCGGACGAGATGTGCGGCGTCGGTCCAGCCCATATACTCGAACAGGAGCACACCGGAGAGGATAATCGCGGTGGGGTTGACCTTGTCCTGGCCGGCGTACTTCGGGGCAGAGCCGTGGACAGGTTCCGCGAGACAGAGCGCGTCCCCGAAGTTCGCGCCGGGCGCGATACCGAGTCCGCCAATCTGGGCGCCACAGGCGTCGGAGATATAGTCGCCATTAAGATTCATCGTCGCGAGTACGTCGTAGTTCTCGGTGCGGGTGAGCACCTGCTGGAGCATATTGTCGGCGATGCGGTCGTTTACCACGACCGCGTCGTCCGGTTGCTGGCCACCCCGTTCCTCCCAGAGGGTGTTCTCCGTGATGACCTCGTCGCCGTACTCCTGTTCGGCGACCTCGTAGCCCCAGTCACGGAACTGACCCTCGGTGAACTTCATTATGTTGCCTTTGTGGACGAGCGTCATCGTGTCACGGTTGTGTTCGAGCGCGTAGTCGATCGCCTTCCGGACGAGTCGTTTGGTGCCGAACTCGGTGATGGGTTTGATGCCGATACCGACCGGGCCGTCGTGGATGGTCTCGTCGAATCCCATCCTGTCCTCGACGAACTCGCGGACCTTCTCGACATCCTCGTCCTCGTGGTCCCACTCGATACCGGCGTAGACATCCTCGGTGTTCTCCCGGAAGGTGACCATATCCATCTTCTCCGGGTGCGAGACCGGGGACGGGACACCGTCGAGGTGGTAGGTCGGGCGCACGTTCGCGTAGGTGTCGAGTCGCTGGCGGAGGGCGACGTTGAGTGAGCGGTAGCCGGCACCGACAGGTGTGGTCAGCGGCCCTTTTATTCCGATGCGGAACTCGCGGATCGCGTCGACGGTGTCGTCGGGCAGGTTCTCGCCGTACCGCTCGCGGGCGCTCTCGCCGGCGTAGATGCGGAGCCAGGCGATATCCCGTCCGGTTGCCCGGGCTGCCGACTCGAGCACCGACTGCGCCGCCGGGCCCACGTCGGTGCCGATGCCGTCCCCGTGCAGGATCGGGATAATCGGCGTCTCCGGCACGTCGAACTCGTCGGCGGCCCCGTCGCGTACCGTCACAGATTCGCCCTCCGCAGGAATATCGAGCCTGTCGTATGTCATAAACTGTATTTATCGACCAAGGTCTAAAGTAATGCCGCTTTCGGCGAGATTGCACCACACCGGTCTGTCGGGCGGCCACAGGACGAGAGAGACCAGACCAGACCCGGCGTGACAACGCCGCACCTCAGCTGTATCTCGTATACGAACACCGCCCGGTCCGGTCGCACAACCGGTTTAGGGATCGCTCGCGTACAGGCGACACATGACACAGCTGTTGCACACGGGTGACACCCACCTGGGCTATCGGCAGTATCACTCGTCGGTCCGGCGAGAGGATTTTCTGGCGGCGTTCGAGCGGGTCGTAGCGGACGCTATCGGGTCGGATGTGGACGCCGTAATCCACGCGGGCGACCTGTTCCAGGACCGGCAGCCGGCGCTGACAGACGTGATGGGTGCGCTGTCGGTGCTGCGGACGCTCGCCGGCGCGGATATCCCGTTTTACGGTGTCGTCGGCAACCACGAGTCCAAGCGCGACAGCCAGTGGCTCGACCTGTTCGAGCGGTTGGGGGTGGCGACCCGGTTGGGTGCCGAGCCGGTGGTGGTCGGCGACGTCGCGCTGTACGGGCTCGATTTCGTGCCCCGGGCCCGGCGCGAGGGGCTCGACTACGAGTTCGACCCGGTTCCGCCGGCAGCCGACCACACCGCGCTGGTGAGTCACGGTCTGTTCGAGCCGTTCGAACACGGCGACTGGGACACACAACGGCTCCTCCAGGAGTCACCGGTGGCGTTCGACGCGCTGTTGCTCGGTGACGACCACACGCCGCGGACGAGACGGTTCGAATCGTTCGACACCTGGCTGACCTACCCCGGGTCGACCGAGCGCGCCAGCGCGAGCGAGCGAGACGACCGCGGCTACAATCTCGTGCGGTTCGACGACAGCTTCGACATCCGCCGGCGCGGTCTGGACACCCGGCGCTTTGTCTACGTCGATGTCGAACTCGAACCAGGCGAGGGGACCGGACGGGTGCTCGAACGGCTCCGCGAGCACGACTTCGAGGACGCGGTTGTGGTCGTCACACTAACCGGTGACGGCGAGCGGGTGACACCGGCGGAGGTCGAGGCCGACGCGACCGAGCGGGGTGCACTCGTCGCGCGGGTAAACGACCGGCGCGACCACGACGAGGAGGAGGGGGACACCAGTGTCTCCTTTGCCAACCCCGACCGGGCGGTCGAACGCCGGGTGCGGGACCTCGGGCTGAGCCCCGCGGCGCGTGAACTCGACGAACTGGTCCGGACCGGCCAGGTCGCCGACGCAAACGTCGCCGGCTCTGTCGAGGAGCGTGTCCGTGAGCTCGCGGAGGATGCCGAATCCAACCTGTTCGAACCTACCGACGACGGCTCGGCCGAGACAGCCACAGGCGGCGCCGATGACGGGTCGACCACGGACACAGCCACGGACGACGGGCCGGCCGAGACGGTCGTAGATGGCACTGGTGACTCGACCAGGGAGCCAGCCGCAGACGGTATCGACGACGAACTGGCAGGCGAGGCGGTCGCGGGCGACAGCCCGGAGAACGGAGCCGACGACGGGTCAGACGGGCCGGGGGGAGACACCGACAATGACGGGCAGATACGGCTGGGTGATTACTCGTGAGATTCGACCGGGTGCGGCTCCGGAACTTCAAGTGCTACGGTGAGGTGGACCTGGGTCTCAGTTCGGGTGTGACGGTCATCCACGGGCCGAACGGCAGCGGGAAGTCGACACTGCTCGAGGCGTGTTTCTTCGCGCTCTACGGTTCCTCTGCGCTGTCGAGCACGCTCGACGGGGTCGTGACGATTGGTGAGGAAGAGACCGAGGTCGAGCTCTGGTTCACGCACGCAGGTGAGTCGTTCCACATCGAGCGGAAGGTCCGCCGGCGGGGCGAGCGCGCACGAACGACGACGTGTGTGCTGGAGACGCCGGAGGTGACTGTCGAGGGGGCAATCGACGTCCGTGAGCGGGTGACAGAGCTGCTGCGGATGGACACCGAGGCGTTCGTCAACTGTGCGTACGTCCGGCAGGGCGAGGTGAACAAGCTGATAAACGCATCGCCGTCCGACCGTCAGGATATGCTCGACGAACTGCTCCAGCTCGGTCGGTTGGAGGAGTACCGCGAGCGGGCGGACGACGCCCGTCTCGGGGTCGAGCGCGTGCTCGACGACAAACAGGGGGCGCTCGGCGAACTCGACGCACAGATCGAACAGAAAGAGGAGAGAGGGCTCCACGAGCAGCGAAACGAGTACCGGTCGGCCCTCGTCGAGCTGGCAGACCAGCGGGAGCGCTTCGAGGAGAACCGTGAGAACGCCCGCGAGACGCTCGAGCGCGCCGAGGAGATCCTCGCCGAACAGGAGGAACGGCAGGAACAGCTCACGGAGCTCGAGGCTGATATCGAGGAGCTGCGCGGGCGTATCCAGGAAACCGAGCGCGAGCGGGAGGAGCTTGCGGAGACCGTCGAGGACTGCCGGGAGGGGGTGGCGACGGCCCGCGAGCGGCGCGACACGCTCCTCGACGCGGTCGGTCCGGTGGAGGGGAGCTCCCGGGAGGAACGCCGCGAGGCGGCGCGTGCGGAGCTGGAGACGGTCCGTGCGGAGATAGAGTCACTAACAGACCGGATACGGGAGCTGAGTGTCGAGAAACAGGAACACGACGGCGAGCGCGAGCAACTGCTCGAGCGGGCAGAGGAGCTGGAGACCGAGGCCACACAGCACCGCGAGGAGGCGGATCAGCTCGAGTCCGAGCTGAGCGAGGGCCGGGCGGAGCTGACAGAGCGGCGCGACGAGCTCGCGGCGATAGACGAGCGTGTCGAGGAGAGACGCGGGCAGTTCGCGGACGCGCCAGTCGCGTTCGGTGAGGCGGCGACCCACCGGGAGGAGCTGGCAGCGGCACTCGCGGACCGTCGGGAGCAGCGCGGCGAGCAGGAGGCCGAGCTGGCAAACGCACGCGAGCGGGTCACCGAGGCCGAGCGGCTCCGCGAGGAGGGTAACTGTCCGGAGTGTGGTCAGCCCGTCGAGGGGTCGCCACACGTCGCGGCCCTCGCGGAGCGGCGTGAACAGGTCGCCGACCTCGAGACCGGACTCGAACAGCTGGACGAGGATATCACGGAGCTAAAGCGGCGACTCGAACAGGCAGAGCAGCTCCTCGAACACGAGGAGACCGTCGAGCGACTCGAGAGCGAGCGCGAGAACCTCGCTCAGCTGCTCGACGAACGCGAGCAAAATCTCGAACAACGGGCCGAGCGTGTCGAGAGCCTCCGCGAGGAGGGGGCCGAGCGTGTCGCGGCAGCGAAAGACAGACGCGAGGCGGCGAGTGAGGCGGATGCACAGGCCGATGTGTGTCGTGAGAAGATCGCCGAGTGCAACCGTCAGAAGGGGGAGCTCGCCGAGCGACGTGAGAGGCTGGAGGCGCTGGTAGAGACACTGAGCGAGCTCTCCGAGTTGGTCGAGCGCCGTGACCGGTTGCGCGAGCGCCGGCAGGACAAAAAGGAGCGAAACGACGAGCGCCGCGAGCGGGTCGCGGAGAAACGTGAGCGCCGCAACGAGCTCCGTGAGGCTGTCGACGAGAGCCGCATCGAGCAGGCCCGCAGGAAACGCGCGGAGGCGAGTGAGTATCTCGACGATGTCGGGGCAAAGCTGGCCGAACTCGAGGAGCAACGGGACTCACTGCAGACCAGTCTCGGCGCCGTCGAACAGGAGATAGAGACACTCGAGTCGCTGCGCGAGCGCCGGGCGGCGCTCGCCACGAGAGTCGACCAGTTGGAGTCGCTCCACAGCGAAACCGAACAGCTCGAACAGATGTACGCCACCCTGCGGGCGGAGTTGCGCCAACAGAACGTCGAGACACTCGAACGGATGCTCAACGAGACGTTCAACCTAGTGTATCAGAACGATACGTACGCACGGCTCGAGCTCGACGGCGAGTACCGGCTGAGCGTCGTCCAGAAGGACGACAAAGAGCTCGACCCGCAGCAGCTCTCGGGCGGCGAACGGGCGCTTTTCAATCTGAGTCTGCGGTGTGCGATCTACCGGCTACTGGCGGAGGGTATCGAGGGGACCGCCCCGATGCCGCCGCTCATCCTCGACGAGCCGACGGTGTTTCTGGACGCCGGGCACGTCTCGCAGTTGCTCGAACTGGTCGAGGCGATGTACGACCTGGGTGTCGACCAGATTCTGGTTGTCAGCCACGACGAGTCGCTGATCGGCGCGGCCGACGACCTGGTGACTGTCAGCACCGACACCACGACAAACCGCTCGACTATCGAGCGTGATCGCGAGCAACCAGCACCGACGGCCGACGACTGAGCGCACAGCTGTCGGCTCGTGAGCTAAGAACCGGGTGTACAACTGTGGATAATCGCGGGATCGGCCACAGGTAACAACCGGTCTCGACGTGTCTCCGAACCGGCTGTGGGTAGCGACCGGTTTCAGCGGTTCTCGTCGATTGCGCCGAACAGCTCGGACAGTTCGGGGCGGTCAAAGGTGGAGGAGCCCTCGTGGGTGTAGACAACATCGGGTTCCCCACGGCAGTCGAGCAACACCGCCATCGGCATCCGGCCGAGAAGGTCACTGAGCGCGCCGAGTACACCGAACCGGACCGGCTGGTCGTAGTCCTCGCTGACCCGCTTGTCCGGGTCGGCACACAGCGGGTAGGGGAGGTTGTACTCCTCCTGCCAGTCCTGGAGTCGGTCGGCGGGTTCGGGGACGATAGAGACAATCTCGGTGTTCCGGTCGACAAACTCCTCGTAGTTGGCGGCCATCGCTTGGACCTGGCTGCGACAGTTCGTGCAGTGGTAGTCACGTTGGAACAACAACAGGACAAACTCCTGTTCCGTCGCGAGTTCCGCAAACGAGAGCGGGTCCGGCCCGGCACCGACGTTCGGCAGTTCGAAGCTCGTTGTCGTGCTCATACGTTTTGTTCGGTCGGAGGCTACAAAACACCAGCGTGGCTGTGCGACGCGACGGTCCAGCGGGTGTGACACACCGTTCAGCGGGCACCGGGTGCGAGTGGCTCCTCGATGTCGAGGATGTCGGCGGTCTGTTCCCAGAGCCGTCGCGTGGTTTCGGGGTCACGAGCCGGTCGTGCCGGGCGGATCTCCCGGCGACGGGCGAAGTACGAGCCCGTGGTGTCGGCAACTGCCGGAGCTGCGGCGAGGTAGACGAGCGTCGCCGCGCCGTCGGCTGTTGTCTCGGCGACCGGGGCGACCGAGAACAGGTCGAACAGGCCCGACACCGGACCGGAGAGTGCGCGGCCAAAGTCGCTGTCGGGGATGATACCCGGATGGAAGGCGTTCGACGTCACCTCGCGGTCAACCCTGCGGAGGCGCCGTGCGAGTTCGGACGCAAACTGGATGTTCGCGAGTTTCGAGCGACAGTACGCCCGGACCGGTGAGAGCCCGGCGATATCGAGCAGACTGTCGAGTTCGAGCGCTCCGAGACGGTGGGCGACGGACGCGGTTGTAACAACTCGACCACCTGCGGGAATGGCATCGAGGAGGGCGGCGGTCAACTGGAAGTGTGCGAGGTGGTTGACGTGGAACGCCCGGTCGACGCCCAGCGTCGTCTGCCCACGGTCTCGAAAAAATCCCCCGGCGTTGTTGCACAGCACGTCGAGGGTCCCGACGGCGTCGCGGGTGTCCGCCGCGAGTCGGGAAACCGCCGCGGGGTCTGCGAGGTCGGCCCGGAGAAAGCGGGCCTCGCCGGCTGTTCGCTCGATCTCGGCGACTGCGCTCTGTCCGGCCGACCGGTCGCGCCCGTGGACGAGCACCGTCGCGCCGAGACGGCCGAGCGCGAGTGCCGCCGCCCGTCCGATGCCGTTTGTCGACCCGGTCACCAGTGCTGTTTTTCCCGAAAGGTCTACCGCGGACAGGTCCGCCTGTTGCTCCGGGAGTTCCGAATCCGCCATATCCGGATATCTCCGGGGAGTGTTATTGGGCTGTCGGTCTCTGCCGGGACCCCCTTCGGAAGATAAAAAACCCCCGAGCAGCAAGCAATATGTATGAATACACCAACGGATGTCAGTTCCTACGTCCGGGTGCTCAAACTTGCGAGCACGCCCTCGTGGGAGGAGTTCAGCCAGGTGGCCAAGATCGCCGGCATCGGCATCCTCTTGGTCGGGTTCATCGGGTTTTTCATGTTCGTGGTCATGTCGTTCATCCCCGGCGGCCCGGGAGTTCCCGACCGGACTGCAACGCTACTGCTGGGGTGACAGACAGTGGGTATCTACGCGGTCAAGACGACTGCGAGCCAGGAACAGACAGTCGCTGACATGATAATGACCCGCGAGGAGCAGTCGGTCCACGCGGCGCTCGCGCCGGACTCGGTAACCTCGTACGTCATGGTCGAGGCCGAAGACATCGCCGTGTTCGACCGGATCCTCGACGAGATCCCCCACGCCCGCGGTGTCGTCGAGGGGCAGACCTCGATGTCCGAGGTCGAACACTTTCTCTCACCGACTCCCGATGTCGAGGGGATCGCCGAGAGTGATATCGTCGAACTCATCGCCGGCCCGTTCAAGGGTGAGAAGGCACAGGTCCAGCGCATCGACGAGGGCAAAGACCAGGTGACCGTCGAACTGTACGAGGCGACGGTCCCCATCCCCGTGACGGTGCGTGGCGACCAGATCCGCGTGCTCGACTCCGACGAGCGGTAGCCCAGCACCCTGTTCTCGCTGCCCGTATCCGCTCGCTGCTCACACGACACACCAGCACTGCCAGTACTGCCTGTCACCGGTTCCGGAGCACGGTCGTCGTACCGGATTGAATATCGCAGTATACGGTTTATCGGACCGGGCAGACGGCCTGGGCACGCCGGATGTGCGGTGAGTCAGGACGTGTTCCCTGTCCCGTCGGTGTCGTTGTCCGGGTCGGTGTCCCCGGCGGCCTCGTCGTCCGAACCGGTGTCACCTGTTCCGTCGACGTCGGTGCTGTTGTCCGAACCGGTGTCACCTGTTCCGTCGACGTCGGTGTTGTTGTCCGAACCGGTGTCCCCGACAGCTTCGTCGTCCGACCCGTCGTCATCGACCTCCTCATCGAGACTGTCCGACACGAGGGTGATGGAAAACCCGATCGACAGGATAAATAGCACGACGACCCCCAGCACTGCGAGCGCACGGAGCAGCGAGAACAGTCGACGAGGTCCTCTTGATGCCATATTGTGTTCTGTGACTTGGAAGTAATTAAAACATATAGTGGTGACATCCGCCACGCCGCGAACGGAGAGGTCCCTCTGGCGTCGCCCGAGAGCGGGATTCTCCCGCTGTCGATGGACGTTGCGAGATTCGAATAGCGTCGACCACATAGACAGCCCTGTAGAAAGGGTTGTAAACTGTATGTTGCTATATCGAATCACAGCGTGCCTGCTGTCGTCGGGACCAGTTCTGTCCGGGCTCTCGCCCGAGTGTCCGCTCGGGGCGAGCAGACTCCGCCGGTATCGCCGAGAACCGGCGTGTCGGTGACCCAGTCACTACCAGGGAGACGGTACACTCGTCGGGTGAGACAACAGTCGAGAACAGTCCCGGGCTGTCACCCGGAGTTTCGCAGGAGAGTCAGGAGGGGTCGAGGAATCGTTCGCCGAGAAACGCACCGAGCAGTGCAGCGAGCAACCCGGCAACGCCGTAGGCCGCCGCCAGCGGGATGCCGACGACGAGCACCGTCAGGAGGAGATTGTCGAGCACGAACCCGACGACCACCATGAGAAACGCCGCCACTCCGGGTTCGGCGAGGGTGTTTCCGGGACTTCCCCACGCGGTGAGG
>KB659942.1_pt3 | contig 14294 bp, 19 predicted proteins | sample 558768 | NCBI scaffold set KB644980.1 | reverse complement strand
AGAAAGGCGATGCCGCCGAGATCACGGAGTTCGTGGACCCAGCCGGCGACCGTCACCGACTCGCCGGGGTCGGCGTCAGCCGTGTAGGTTCGGTTTTCCATACCCGAGCCAGTCGGCCGCCGCCCTTAAACTCGGCTGATTCGCGTGGTGGCGGTGCGCGGAGCTGCGATACCTCACGCTGTCTCGTCGTCTGACTGCACCCACTCGGCGACCGACTGGAGGGTCTCGTACTCGATGTCGTCGTAGGCGATCAGCCGCACGTCGGTCAGCGTCTCGGGGTCGTGGTCGGCGACCGTCGAGCATATGAGCTCCGCTCCCTGCTCGAAGGCGAAGCCGGCGACGCCGGTGCCGAGCATCGGGAGCACCAGCGAGTCACAGCCCAGTTCGTCGGCTTTCGCCAGGGCGTTCGCCGTCGCCTCGCGGATGCTTTCGGCAGTCGCCTGTCCGTCGCCGTAGTGTGGCATCGCCGCCGCGTGAATGACGTACTCGGCGTCGAGGTCGTAGGCGTCGGTGACGGCGACATCGCCGAGGTCGACCGGCCCCTTCGATACTGCTTCCTCGTTGATCTCGCCGCCAGCGGCGCGGCGGAGCGCGCCGGCGACCCCGCTGCCCATCTCGAGGCTCGTCCCCGCCGCGTTGACCAGCGCGTCGGCCTGCTCGGCGGCGACATCGCCCTGTACGATGGTGAAGTCCATGCTTCTGAGTACTGTTTCTGACTGCGGCATTTTGTTCTGTCGCCGGCAAATCGGTGTACCGGTAACCCCCGTGTCAGCATGAAGTCAAGTGGCTGCGGCCCCTATGTATCGCAATGAGCGACGCACCTCCCACACCGGGTATCCACCACGTCACGTGTATCGCGGGCGACCCCCAGCAGAACCTCGATTTCTGGGTCGAGACGCTTGGTCTCCGCCTCGTTAAGCGGTCGATCAATCAGGACGATCCGACGACGTATCACTTCTTTTTCGCCGACGCCGAGGGCACGCCCGGCACCAGTATGACCTTCTTCCCGTGGGAGAACCTCCGGCAGGGGAAGGTCGGCACCGGACAGGTTTCGCGGACCGCCTTCCGGGTGCCCGAGGGCAGCCTCGATTTCTGGGAAGATCGGTTCGAAGATCACGGCGTCGACTACGAGGACCGCGTCGAGCGGTTCGACGAGACGGTCTTGCCGTTCTACGACCCTGACGGTCTCCCGGTCGAACTCGTCGCCGTCGACATCCCGGACGACGATCCCACCGTCCCGTGGACCGAGTTCGTTCCCGACGACGCCGCGATCCGCGGATTCCACTCTGTCACGCTGTGGCTGGGCGATCCCCAGCGGACCGAGGACGTGTTGCGAACGATGGGGTTGGACGAAACTGCGAGCGAAGCCCTCCCGGCCGACTCACGGGGCGAGGAGCGCACCCGATTCGCGGCGACCGGGACGGTCGGCACATACGTCGATGTGGTGTCGACGACTGCGACCGCGCGGCAGGGTCACGGCACCGTCCACCACGTCGCCTTCCAGACGCCGAGCGATGCGGACCAGTCGGCGATGCGAACGGCCGTGCAGGAAACCGGTGTCCGTCCAACGAATCAGATCGACCGCCACTGGTTCCGGTCGGTGTACTTCCGTGAGCCAAACGGTGTGCTGTTCGAACTCGCCACCAGCGGACCGGGGTACACCAGCGACGAACCGCTCGACGAACTCGGCGAGAAACTGGTGTTGCCCGGCGAGTTCGAGACCCAGCGCGGCCAGATCGAAGCTGATCTGGCCGATGTAACAGTCCCACGCGCAGACCGTGTCGACGCCGACGCGGACTAGGCCGATCAATCGTTAGCCGGCCAGTCGTCCGGGAGCCGAGATAGCGTTGCCGCGATGACCAGATCGTCACGTTCTGTCCGCTCTCGCAGCCAGTTGGCAGCCTCCCGGTGAGCATCCTGTCCGTTCGGAATATAGACACCATCCGAGGACTGCGCGACAAACGGGAGTTCGAGCACCTCGGTTTCGAGTGTTGTCCGCAGTTCGTCGTGATCCGCCGTGCCGGCAACCAGTTGCACGAGTTTGGCTGTCGGTATCGGCGATCCCCACGAGTGGCGACGGGCGAGCTTCCAGACGAACGCCGCCGCAACGTCAGTCATAATTGACACGTTGTCGCTACTGGCAGTTATATTTCAACCGGAGTGGACACGAGTGTCCAATGCGTTTAACACGCTCCCGTTCCAACAGGTACACAATCAGCGATTGACACTGCGCTCACCTATGTCACGCCAGCAATCACCACCGGACGACGATGAATCCGCCTCGCTCGCCGAACTGCGGGACGAGTACCCGAGTGGGTGGCGAATCCTCGTCCAGCACGACAGCGTCGGCTACATGCTTGACGCCTTACTGGACGCCCTGCCGGGCTCGGAGTTCACGAAATCCGAACTCGCCACCGAAGCGGGTGTCAGCCGCCAGTCCGTGTACACGCATCTCGATCTGCTGCTCGCGCTCGGGGTGCTCACCCCGGTCGAGAACTCGTCGCCGGAACGGTATCGCGTGAACGACGACAGCGACCTTCTGACGCTACTGCATCAGGTCAACGGAGCGGTCAACGAGAGCCTCGCTCAGTGACACACCGGGTCGATCAGTTGTCGCCGCCGGTCGGCACTGCGAATGGACTCTCGCCCTCCTGCCAGTTCCACCCCGGCAGCCGCGTCTGAAAGCCCGCGGCGAGTGCGGCATCGAGATCGTCGTCGCCGGCCGCATCGCCGTCGTCGCCGTGGGTGTGGATATCCGCGAAGTGAAACGTCGCTCCCGCGAGCACCGACAGCGGCTGGCCGCCGGCGATGGTCGTCGCGAGCTGTCGGCCGAGCACCTCGTCGACGACGAAGCCCGGGTAGTCGCCGTCGACATCGAGGTCTCTGAGCAGTCCACAGTAGGCGGCGACGTTGACGGCAACATCGCCGTCGGCGAAGACGCGGTCGACTTCCTGTCTGTAGGCGTCGTCACTCACGGCATCGACCTCGGTGTCGAAGGCCGTTTCGAGCCGACTGCGGGTGTCGTTGATGATTGGAACTATCACGTCGGCACGGTCGCGCACCCACGCGTGCTCGTCGGCAACGCGGTCGGGGGTGAGGTTCATAGCGGCTACTCACACGGCGTCGGTTTCGATTTTGCGGACCACTACACGAGATGGGCCAGTAGCGGCACTCCGATCACCGAACTTTGAACCGAGTTTGAACACAGTTTGAAAAATCTCCTTAGGGGTCGCCGCCCGTCTGCTACGTATGGCGTGGTCGTCGGTATGGACCTGCGACTGTCTCGTGGTGTCGACGCCAGCCGTTCGTAATGGACCAGCACCACCAGACATCATGTCGAAACGGCTTTGAGACTACCCCTGCCACGGAGAGACATCGTATGGAGAAGGCCCTGTGGTACCTCTTTGCCGGAAGCCGCGGTGGCGTCAACAGGGTCCGTATCGTCCGCGCACTCGACGACCGGCCGCAAAACGCGAACGAACTCGCCGACGAACTGGCTGTCGACTACAACACGGTAACACACCATCTTGATATGTTACAGGAACACGATGTCGTCGAACCGAGCGATCACGACTACGGGAAGCTCTACTTCCTCACCGACCGGTTCGAACAACACCAGCGATACCTTCGAGCGCATCGCCGCGGAGGTCGAGTAACGATGCTGGGACTGACCGCCGCGGCGATGGTCGTCACCGGGATCAACAGCGTTCTGCTCGCTGTGCTGGTTGCTGTCTGGGTCCGGAACTACCGCCAGTTCCGCACGCCGATGGTGCTTGGCCTGCTCGGCTTCAGCAGCGTCCTGCTCATCGAGAACCTGGTCGCCATCTACTTTTTTTTCAGCAGTATGCGATATCTCTACAGCATGGATCCGCTGGCCGGAAGGATCGCCTTCGGGATGCGGCTACTCGAGCTACTGGCGATTGGTCTCCTCAGCTATGCGACAATGAAGTGACCGGTCGCCCGCGACTCTCGTGACCGCCCGCAGCCGACCCGTTGCGAAGGGTTTTAAACCAAGGGCGGTATAGCACGCGACAAGCGGGTTTTCGCTGTCTGTTCCCGCACTCGCAGTTATCGGACTGTCATTCAGTATGTTACATCTTGACCGGCACGATTCGGCGGCCACCCGTCGACAGTCGGCGCTCCCGATCTGTCAGCGGTGGCCATCGCCCGCCGAGCAGACCGTTGCAACCCCAGATTTCTCCGACGCATGAGCTCAGTAGATCAGCAACTCGACGACCTGAAAGCAGAGATCGACGATGAGATTCCACCCGATATCACTGTCTCGGATGTGAAATACGAGGGCCCGGAGCTGGTGCTCTACACGCCCCACCCCAAACAGTTCGCCGAGGACGGCGACCTCGTCCGGTCGCTGGCGAGCAAGCTCCGCAAGCGGATCACCGTTCGGCCGGATCCGGAGGCGCTGTCCGACCCCTCGACGGCCGACTCGAAGATCCGGTCTGTCATCCCCGACGACGCCGGCGTTACCGATCTGGATTTCCACGAGGACACCGGCGAGGTCATTATCGAGGCCGAGAAACCGGGGATGGTGATCGGCCGCCACGGCTCGACGCTCCGGGAGATCACACAGGAGGCCGGCTGGACGCCGGAGGTCATGCGGACGCCGCCGATCGAATCCTCGACGGTGTCCAACGTTCGGAACTTTCTCACACACGAACGTGACGAGCGGCGCGACGTGCTCGAACGCGTCGGCCGCGAGATTCACCGCGAGGAGATGGGCCGCGATCAGTTCGTCCGCATCTCGACGCTCGGCTGCTGTCGGGAGGTCGGCCGCGCCGCCTTCCTGCTACAGACGGCGGAAACGCGCGTGCTGATCGACTGTGGCGACAAACCCGGCGCGGAAGACGAGGTACCCTATCTGCAGGCCCCGGAGGCCCTCGGTTCGGGGCCGAACTCCGTCGACGCGGTGGTGCTCACCCACGCCCACCTCGATCACTCCGCGCTCATCCCGCTACTCTTCAAGTACGGCTACGATGGCCCGATCTACTGTACGGAGCCAACCCGTGACCTGATGGGCCTGCTCCAGCTCGACTACCTCGACGTGGCCTCGAAGGAGGGCCGAACGCCGCCCTACGAGTCCGAACAGGTTCGAGAGGCGATCAAACACGCCATTCCGCTCGAATACGGCGATGTAACCGATATTGCACCCGATATCAAGGTCACCTTCCACAACGCGGGCCATATTCTCGGCTCGGCGGTCACACACTTCCACGTCGGTGACGGACTCTACAACGTCGCCTTCTCCGGTGATATCCACTACACCGACACGCGGCTGTTCAACGGCGCAGTCAACGACTTCCCGCGGGTCGAAACCCTCGTGCTGGAGTCGACCTACGGCGGTCGCAACGACTACCAGACCGATCAGGAGGACTCCGAGGAGAAACTCATCAGGGTCATCAAGGAAACCTACGAGGACGGCGGCGACGTGCTCATCCCGGCGTTCGCCGTCGGCCGCTCACAGGAGATCATGCTCGTCCTCGAAGAGGCGATGCGAACCGGCAAACTCCCCAACATGCCGATCCATCTTGACGGGATGATCTGGGAGTCGACCGCGATCCACACCACCTACCCCGAGTATCTCCGTGACGATCTGCAGGATCGAATCTTCCACGAGGACAAGAACCCCTTCCTCGCCGACCAGTTCAACCACATCGATGCCGGCGAGGAGGAACGACAGGAGGTTGCCGACGGCGAGCAGTCGATTGTCCTCTCCACATCTGGGATGATCACCGGCGGCCCGATCATGTCGTGGCTCCGGCATCTCGGCACCGACGACGACTCCCGGCTCGTTTTCGTCGGCTATCAGGCACAGGGCACGCTCGGGAATCGCATCCAGAACGGCTGGGACGAGATTCCGATGGACGACGGCTACAACGGCAGAGGGAACGGCACGCTCACACTCAACATGGGCGTCGAAACCGTCGATGGCTTCTCCGGCCACGCCGACCGCAAGGGACTGATGGACTTCGTTCGCACGATGAACCCACGCCCAGAAAAGGTGCTCTGTGTTCACGGGGACGAACGGTCGGTACAGGACCTCTCGTCGGCGCTCTACCACGAGTTCGATATCCGGACGTTCGCGCCGAAAAATCTGGAGACGTTCCGCTTCCGATAGCTGCTGTTCGGCCGTGATTCAGGGCAACTCCTTCCATTGCTGGCCGCACTCCGGGCAGGTCCGAACGGCGTAGACCTCGTCGTCGTCGTCGTCCTTTTTCAACGTCTCGTCGCACTCGCTACAGGCGACTCGCTCGTAGTTGTCCTTGTGGAGCTCATCGGCTCGCAGTCCTTTACGCGTCGATTTCATTACATGAATATAGCATCTCTCGGACTAAAAAGCCCCAGTACGACACACGCAAGACAGCTTCGTCGTGAACGTACGCTCTGGGACTCATCTGTGAGTGATGACAGGGAGCTGACTTTGCGACACAGCATGGCCGGCGAGAAGAGATGGCACGTGGTGGAAGGTAGCTGTCCGGATGCGATGAACAGCAGGAGTGTGGTGGTCGTTAGTCCGTTGGGCGCGCGGCCGCACATCCATCGACCCCAAGCGGCGGCATCATGGCGTCTGGGTGACCAGTGGGGGTGCACGGCGTCTGGTCGACGAACGAGTGTCAGTGACAGGGTCAATCGGCCACGCTATAGCCGGCGGCGCGAGCACTGACGGCCCGGCCCCGGCTGTCCACATCACCCGACACCGCTGGCTGTCACCTCCAGAACTAACATTACATCATTCTTACCGCCAACACATAAGTATCGAACGGATAGTGCGAATATTATAGCTGATACGAGAAAAGTTACGAGTTTTTACTACTACTTTGTCAAACCGACAAACGTCTATTATGCCCGGCTGAATCTTGGTGTTGCTACGCGGATTTGAACTCTCGGGAGATATACCTCGGCGGATACGGCGGCGAGGGAAGACGCGAACCACGGACGCCCCCGAAACCGTAGCTCGCGTCGGCGTGGCCGGCGCGGTGTGGGCGAGTCGAGTGTATCGCCGACGGTGACGAGAAAAGCGTCATATCGTCGGCACCGTAACTACAGCGGTGACGGATAAAAAGGCACCGTCCCGCGGACGGTTCTCTCTCTCGGGTGCGGCTGGCTTCCAATCGGCTCCGTCAGGCTACGTCCAGCGGTCGGATCGTCTGTCGTCGAGCGCGGGGAACGAGTCCCGAACCGACGCGACCTCGTCGGGATCGATCTCGGCGTGCAGCGTCGCCGGCTCGTCGCCAGCGCGCACACGCGGCGTTCCCCACGGATCGTAGACGGCCGACCGCCCACAGAGCGTCGTCTCGGCGGCCGGGAACGAGCCCACGCCGTTGACCGCCGCAACGTAACAGAGGCTCTCGATGGCTCGCGCACGGCCGAGTGTCTCCCAGTGTTCGATCCGCGGATACGGCCACGCGCTCGGGACAACGACGAGGTCGACGCCGCGGTCGACGAGCCGGCGGTACAGCGCCGGAAACCGGAGGTCGTAGCAGGTCGTCACCCCGATGGTGACGCCCGCGAAGTCGACGACGCCGAGTGTCTCACCGGGTACCAGTAACTCGCTTTCGGCCGACTCGTAGCCGAAGAGGTGGTGCTTCCGGTAGACGCCGCGCTGTTGGCCCTCGCGGTCGAAGACGACGGCCGTGTTGGCGTACCCCTCCTCGGCCGGCACGTCGTAGCCGGCGGCCGCGCTGGCAGCGAGATCCTCGACGGTGCTCCCGGCGACCAGCCCGACCCCGTTGTCGGCGGCCATTTCGGCCAGCCGGTCGAACAGCGGGTCGTCGAGCCCGGCGGCGTGATCGGGGTAGTCGTCGAAGGCGAAGAAGCCGACGACGAACTGCTCGGGGAGGGCAACGAGGTCGGCCCCGTCGGCTGCGGCGTCGGCAACGGCGTCGCTGGCGCGGTCGAGGTTTGTTTCGACAGCGCTGGGCTCGATACCGAGCTGGACGAGCGCGAGCTCCATCGGGCTACTCGCTCCCGCTGATATCCTCGCGAAGAGCGGCCTCCAGATTGTCGAGCTCGCTGTCAAGATTGCGCTTGAAGAAGCGCTCGACGCCCGGGAGCTTGCCGTCGACGACGAACTCGTTGGCGAGCGTGCAGCCGTCGTCGGTGTCGGTGATGGTGTGCTCGCCCGTCACGCGAAGTGCCTTCGAGCGGCCCTCGAACTTCACGCGCGTCGGCGGATCGCGTGACACGTCCTCGGTTTCGACCGTCACCGTCGAGTTCACCAGCGGAATCGGGAGCTGTACGTGCCAGGTCGCCCGGCTCTCGTCGTGAATGTCGTAGGAGTCGACGACGCTAATCGCCCCGGCGCGCTTCTCCGGATCGGCGATAAACGACCAGATCTGGTCGCCGGGGACATCGAACGCGAACGTCCGCGAGACACGGACAGTCATTGCTGTATAGTGGGCTGGGAGGCTCAAAAAGGGCGCGGAACCGGCGGTCGGCGCGGCCTACTCGGGGGTGACACGCCACGTCGTCGACCGGGCCCGACTCCACTTCTCGATGTCGACATCGTCGGATTTCTCGGCGAGCTGTGGCAGCCGGACACCGACCTGCTTCGACGAGAGACCGATGGCGTCGGCGATGGTTTTCGCCCGGAAGTATCGTTCACCTCGCGCGACGCTGTCACGGAGGTAGGCAACGATCCGGCGTTCCTCCTCGGTGTAATCGGTCATTGAAACAGTGTAGCACACAAACAGGCTTAACGATTACGTCCACCACCAACGTCGCCGGTTGGACCGTTGCAGCACCCACTATCAGGCGTCGTAAATCTGGACCGCCACGACCGCCAGCGAGGCGGCGAGCATCGCCGCGGCGAACCCCCAGGCCTTGAACAGCTGTGTGCTGCCGGCGAACATGACGCCAGCACCGATAACCGTCAGCGCGCCCAGTGCGATCCCCGCGCCGATGCCCTTGTCGGTGTCGTTGCCGTGTTCCATACTCGCAGCCTCCGCCGGTGGCAACTTAGTTCATTCGACCCCAGCTGGTGTTCCGGGGCTGGGCTCCGGCTATCGCGGCCGCTGTCACTTGATTTCGACGTGCTCGGATTCCGCGTTCAGCGAGAGGTTCGCGGCGATCTCGGCGTTGCGCATGGCGTACTCCGCGGTGTGCTGGAGGCTGACGAGTACCTCGCGGATCTTCAACAGGTCCTCGTTCGGCAGTTCTTCGAGGTCGTCGAGGATCTCCTGTTCGCGGTCGGAGATCTCGCTGAAGAGGTGGCGGCAGTCGATGGTGAGATCGTAATCTCGCTCGACGACTGACCGGACGGCCATCGATGTCAACTCGTCGATGTCGTCGGTGAACTCTCGGATGCGCCGGACGGTCGAGCTATCGACATCCGGTGTGTCCTCGGCGGTGGCGACGGTTTCGGCGATATCCTCGGCGTTGTCGGCGGTGAGTTCGAGATTCTTTGCGACCGAGCGGTAGCCGATCAGCGGGAAACTGGAGTCGAGCCCGACGGCCCGACAGAGGTTGGGGTTCTGGTAGGCGGTGAAAATCAGTCGCAAGAGGAGGACGAAGATCTTGTTGGCCTGTCGCTCGCGGTTGAGCGCGCGCTGGGCGAGATCGCTGTTGTCGTGGGCCAGCGCCTTGACCGCCTCGCCGCGCATCGTGCTGCCGGTGCTTTCGAGCCGTTCCAGCAGGTTGTCGAGCGTGAAATCCTCGGGATCGGCCGAACAGCGAATGGCGATCCGCTCGGGTGTCTCCTCGACGACGCCCAGCCCCATCAGCTGGGTTTCGGCCGTGTAGACGGCGTTGATGTGTTCGGAGTCGAGGGCGTCCTCGCCCTTCTGGACGTGGATCACCCTGCGTCCGAGGACGTACTGGGCGACGATGGCGCGTTCGACCGCGCCGGCATCGAGGTTGTCGGCGTGGATGATGGCCTCGCTCTCCTCGGTGTTTGCGGACTCCGGGAGGACGGTCAGGGTGCCCTTGCCGCCCATCCGGATCGATACCTCGTCGCCCTTCTCGACGTAGTTCTCCTTGGTCCACTCCGCGGGCAGCGTCATCGCCAGTGTCGACGGCCCGAGTCGCTGCACTTTCCGGGTTTCCATACCCTTCCTCAAACGCGTACATCCTTAAATTATACCCATGAAATGGTGAACATGTGGTTATGTATTGAAGGAGTGTGCTGAATTGAACAAATATTAATACGCCATAGAGTGCCACGAACGGAAACTGTCGAAACGCGAACCTGACCCGCGTGATCCCGACATTCGTTTCGCTCTCTCCGCCGCTACACGCGCTTCTCCCGCCACTACACGAGTTTCATGAGCCGCGTTTCGACGCGGCCGACGCGAACCTGCCACCAGCCGCGGAGGTCGGCGTCGAGGTCCGGGTCGTCGGTATCGGCTCGCAGGGCCCGGAGCTCGTCGAGTTTGGACTGAGAGCCGACGATCTCCACCTCGCATCGGCGGATCACCGCGGGCGAGAGCTGTGGGTTGCCGCGGCCGAAGACGAACCCCTGTCCGCCGATCGGCGAGACGATGATCGTGCTCTGCTCGCCGAGCGCGTCGAGAATTTCGGACTCGGTGGCGTCGCTGACCAGCACCTCGCCGTCGCGCCACACGTCGACGCCGAGCGGCGAGCCATCGAAGCCGAGTTCGCGCTTGATCGCCGCGAGCGTCGATCCCGGGCCGAGCACGTAGGTGGTCTCGCTGTCCATGTCAGCTGCGATGCCCGCCGCCAGCGCGTCGACGCTGCCGCCGCCGCGTTGTTTGGCCGACTGGAGGTCGTCGGCGACTGGCACGCCCGCGACCGCCCGGAGTTCGGGCTGACTCGCGTCACGTAGTCGTCTCGTCGATATCCATGACCTCTCGTTGTTCGGTGCGGTCGAAATCAACGGCGACATCGCGGCGCTCCGGTGAGACCGCCAAACAACCGAGAGGAGAACCTTGACGCCGGCGGGCACGCCGAGCAACGGCGTCTCGCTGTCGGCCAGCGTGTCAGCCACGTCGGCTGCGGTGCCGTCGCCGCCGACGAAGGCGACGAGATCGACGCCGTGTTCGACGAACGTGTCGACCGCGGCTGTGGTGTCGCTCGCCGCTGTGTCGGCTGTTTCAGGATCGTCAGTCCCGGCGTCCGGACTGAAAACGACTGTCGGGTCCAGCCCGGCCGCCCGGGCGCAGTCGGCACCCATCGGCGCGGCGGCGGTGCTGAGATCGATCTCTGCGTCGCGGTCGGTAAGGCGGTCGAAGAGCCGTCGTGCTCGCTCTGGTGCGCGTGGCTCGGCACCGCGCTGGCGAGCCTCCTCGACCCTCCCATCGGTGCCCTTGAGCCCGACCCGCCCACCCATACCGGCAATCGGGTTGACGAGGACGCCGAGTCGCATACTCGACCCTCGGGTGGCGCGGTAAAAAGCCCCGTGACCCGGCAGTGACTCGTTGGCTCCCTGTGGTCGCATATTTCTCCTCGCGGCTCTCACGGCTCCCGCTGGTCGACGTTCGAGCGAACCGAGGACTCCCCGCGGTCGCACGCACGGTGAATCGGAACCCACACACCTCGCCGTACCCGACCGCTGATATGGCACTCGGGGACCTCCGTGGCGAGGGCCGCGGCTGGACGCTGCTGTCGATTTCGGCTGGCTGGGTGTTCGTGCTTGGCGGTCGGTTTCTCGTGCCCGCCGTGCTCCCGCAGGTGAAGGATGCCTTCACCGTCGGCGATATCGGGGCTGGCGTGGCCGTCACGGTTATCTGGGCGACGTACGGGCTGATGCAGATGCCGGCCGGGATACTCGTCGATCGTGTCGGCGAGCGCCGACTCCTCGCCGGCAGCGTCGTCCTCACCGCGACGAGCGTCGTCGTTATCGGGGCCGCCCCGGCGTTTTTGGCCTTTCTCGTCGGCTGCGGTGGGTTCGGTCTTGCAACCGGCCTATACGGCCCGGCACGTGGCACCGCTCTCTCGCGGACGTTTCCGGATCACGACGGCACCGCTATCGGCGCGACGCTGGCGGCCGGCTCGGTTGGATCGGCCGTGTTGCCGTTGGCGGCTGGCTCGCTGGTTGGGGGGGTCAGTTGGCGACTGCTTGTTGGTGGGCTAGCAGCCCCATTCGTCATCGCCGGCGTGCTGATCTGGGCGACGGTCCCGTCGTTCAACAACGGCGGCGAGAGGGTTGACGGAATCCCTGTTGGCGACGTGCTCGCGGCGGTCCGTACCCGGCAGGTAACGGTCGCGTTGACCGCACTGACGCTGATGACGTTCGTCTTTCAGGGAGTCTCGGCGTTCTATGTGACATATCTCACGTCGGAAACGGGCTTTCCACAACCGACGGCAGCAGTGATGTTCTCACTCGTGTTCGCTGGCGGTGCGGTCGCCCAGGTCGGTGCCGGGAGCATCGCCGATCTCGTTGGTGATAGACCTGTGTTGGTCGCTGTCTCTGCTGTGACCGTGCCGGTGCTCGTCGCAATCCCGCTGCTCGATGGCACGCTAACTGTTGCCGTAGCATCGATACTATTGGGTGTGCGGTTGGGTGTACCCGCCGTCTCCAACGCCTACATCATCGCTGTTCTACCCGACTCCGTAACGGGGACTGCATGGGGGTTGCTCAGGACGACCACCTTCCTGCTCGCGGCAACGGGCTCGACCGTCGTCGGCGCGATGGCCGACGCGGAGCTGTTCGACGAGGCATTCCTGTTGCTCGCCGCGCTGACCGCGGTCGCGGCACTGCTGTATACCCGACTGCCTGCGCGGACGGTCGGCGGCAACTCAAACACTTAACAGGGTCGGCGAGCTACCGACGGGTAATGACCCTACTGGCATCTACCGCGCTCCCGATCACCGCGACGGCTGCCGTCGTGCTCGTCGCCAGTCTCGTCCTGACGATTGGCTGGCTCGTCCTCGTCTTCCGATAGCCGCCGCGCTCGTCGCTCACTACTCCTCTTCTCGGTCAGCGACGGTCACCTGCTCGGCGAACCACTCCGCGGCGCCATCGACGACGTTTGCGTCGCCGCCGCTGAATTTGACGCGGACGAACTCGCCCGGATAGCACCCCACGTCGACGGCGAACCGCTCGCGGACTGCCGCCAGCCGGTCCAGCAGCTGACTCTCGGGTTCGTCGGCCACGACGACGGCGGTGTGGATCGGCTCGCCGCTGAACTCGTCGGCGACCCGCTCGAACATGGCCTTCATTTCGGCAGGAACGCCCGGCAGGACGTAGATCGACTCGACGACCGCGCCGGGCGCGACGCCGACCTCGTTGGGGAGCATTCGCGCGCCGGCCGGGAGATCGGTCGTCCCCTCGTCGAGCTCGTCGGCGCTGTAGCCGCCCTGCTCTGCGAGCCACGCCTCCGCCTCGGGGTTGTGTTCGAGGTCGCGGCCGACAGCGGTGGCGACGGCTGCCATCGTCATGTCGTCGTGTGTCGGGCCGAGGCCGCCGGTGACGACGACGGCGTCGTAGGCAGCGCGGTACTCGTTGACGACCTTGGCGATATCCTCGATGCGATCCGGCAGTGTCGTCAGCCGCTCGATTCGACAGCCGCGGTCGGTAAGCTGCTCGGCGAGCCACGCGCCGTTCGTGTTGACGGTCTCGCCGGCCAGCAACTCGTCGCCGACGGTGACCAGCGCGACGTTCATCGGTCCTCCTCGTCATCGTCGAGGCCCATCTCCACGCGAACCTCGTGCAGGCGGTCGATCTGCCGGCGGTAGTAGTAGAGCCCGCCGACCGCAATCGCCGCGAGGACGGCGACGGCAATCGAGAAGATGGTGAGGTCCTGTCGCTCGTAGTACTGGACCATGATCGACCCCGTGGCAACATCGTCCCACGTCACCCGCACCCGGTTGTCGACGAGGGTTGTCTCCGCACCTGTCGGGACGGCGTTGCTAAACAGGAAGAAATCCATCCGGCTGTCCGGCGGGAGGATCACCTCGTAGGAGCCCTCGACGAAGACGGGCAGCGTCAGCCGGCGCGGCGTCGCACCCGCGGTGAAGGCGAGTTTCCCGTCGGCGGGGGCCGTGACAAACACCTCGTCGGGCGTCTGGTCGACGGTCCCGCGTGTATCGAGGTCGGTCCCGTTGATGACGGTCCCGTTGGCGTATCTGAACCGCACGGCCGAGATGTCGAGCGGCCCCTCCTGTCCGGGGCTTGTTGGCTGGTAGAGGCGGAGCCGCTGATCGGCTGAAACATTGTAGACGGCCTGTAGTTCCGAGCCGGTATCGAGGGTGAGCGTCGCGTTCCGGCTGGTGTTCCAGTCGTACGGATCGGCCGGCTCCGCGTCGAGTGTCTCCGCGTTGATCTCGCCGCCGCCGGTGATGTAGCCGAGACAGCCGCCGGTGACGGCGAGGGCGAGCAC
>KB659943.1_pt19 | contig 14296 bp, 18 predicted proteins | sample 558768 | NCBI scaffold set KB644980.1 | reverse complement strand
CTGCCGGTGTCGACACCGGCTCCCAACGCGCCGACAACGACGAGAGCGACCAAGCCGATGATTACCCACGGGCTGCGTCCACCGGCTCCGCGCCGCCGGGAGCGACGGTTGCGAGCCATCACCGATCACCGATCCGTTGGAGCCACCGGCGTCGGGACGCTCGGAGCGGCGTCGCTGGATCAATCACGAGCCAGTAGCCGATGTATGCCAGAGTAAACGGCATGAGCACCGAACCCAGCGTCGCCACCATCGGGTGAACCCCGTGCAACCACGCCAGTATGTCTCGCGGCAGCGTTTTCGGATACGGATACACGCTGAGGGCGACCGTGTGTGATCCCGGTTCTGCCTGCCCGGGAATTTCGGCGTTGATCGTCAGCCCAGTTGTGGCGACCACATAGCTGCGCAGTCCGCCGAGGAACCCGGATTCTGGGGTCTGCCCACCACCGGTGGCATTCGTCTCACCACCCGCTGCGTCGCGTGATATATTCAGCAAGTTCATCCCGTCCGTCTCGACGAAGGTCGCAGTCAGGGGCGTCGTCGACATACTGGCCTGCATCTCGACGGTCGTCGCCTCGCCGACAGCCAGCTGTCTGGCCGTTCCGTCTCCGGTTTCGGTGACGGGGTACGTGAACTCGCTGTGGATCGCCCCCATCGAGACGAGCAGTGTACTCGCAAGCAGGCCAATTACGAGTGTCGTAATAACTACCTGCCGGCTGCGAAGAACAGACCGCTCGGCTGTCTGGCGGCCCCACTGCTGCCGCTTCGGAGAGTGCTGAACAGCAGGCCCGCCGCGATGAGCCCGAACAGCACACTCCAGTTTGCGCGAATCAGTCCAACGGCTGTTCCCAGTTGCGGGATCAAGACTGGTTGGCCAAACGTCGTCAGCACCTGCCCGGTGATTGCCTCGCGTGGAACGGGCGGACTGCCGGCCTCCTGATCGGTCGAGGGGTTTGCGTCACCCTTGGTTATGAAACCGCCTGTCGTCGTTCCAGCGACGCGGTGGGTGACGTAGCCCTCGCGCTCCTCTGAGTAGAACGTCACAATCTCGCCGGGGATCACGTCGCCGGCTGGAACGAGAACGTAGCCGTCACCTGTTCCGATGGTCGGTTCCATGCTATCGGAGGTGACGTGTGAAAGCTGGATCGGTGACGCGGCTGGCGCGAGCAGCGCCACTACGACCGCGAAAAGCAGCAGGTATCCAGCGTGTCTGATCATTGGGTATGAATGTGAAAAGTGAGTTATCGCCCGATACTAGCTGGTTGCGACGCGCTGATTACGTTCCGTCGGAGTTGGTGCCGCCCTCATCAACGTCGTCGATGGTGAGCGAGATCGTTCCCGAGAGGTCGCTGGCCGAGGTGAGGTCAGTTGCGGCACTGCCGCCACCGGTATCGACTGTGACGACCGTGTAGAACGTCTTATCGGCCGGTGCTTTGAACGAGGCCGCTGTTCCTTCCTCGGTCACTGTCCCGACAGACGCACCGGTGCTGTCGTAGATTTCGAACTTCAGGTTATCCTCGCCGTTTGTGGTCGCACCAGTATACTCGACGTTGATCTGGTGTTGTTCGTCGTCCTGATTTTTGATCGTGAACGCGTTGGATGTGGTCGGGCGGCCGGATTCCCGAGTTCGAAGGTGGCGTTCGGGTTCGCGCCGGCTGCGGTGCCACTTTCGAGGTCAATGCCAAGCTGTTCGGTGCTGCCGTCCTGCGAGACGAGGTTCCCGGAATTCCCGTCAGTCAGGGCAAGCAGCCCCTCGTTATCCGCGACGACGTCAACGTTTGCTGATCGTTCGACGGTGGCTGCGGTAAATGCAGACGCACCGATCGAGACTGTGCCGACGAGGAGTAAGCTCGCCATGAGTACTGTAAGGACTTTTGCCATACAGAGAAACAGAGGCGATTGCCACGTATATACAAAAGCTAACTAACAGGTTCGTGCGTCCACTTACCGTCCTGTAAGTGCCCTCCAGCATCCCAGTGGCGACGGCAGGACTGCTCCACCAGCCGCTGCACGGACACGTTTCGGGTACTGCAACGCCGAAAAAGCGGGTATCTGAGATATTACCACAGGCAACCACGCGGTCCATAGATTTAGATACGAATCCGCTGCCATCCGGCGTATGCCGCTCAGCGTCGCGACGCCGGGTGTCAGTCAATCAGCAGCCCGGGCAGCAGTTCCCGGCACCGAGGATCCAACAGTTCTGCGAGCGACCCGGTGCGGCCACGTTCCGCTGGCTAACTCGGTCGTGACACTCGTCGTGTGTGTTCAGACCTGTGCTATCTCGATTCATGCAGCCACACGCGTGCTTGACTCCCTGCCGGCCGAAGCCATGCCTGCTGTCTGCGTTGTTGACAGAAAAACCGTGCCGCAATCGTTGCGAGAGCGATTCGACTGTCCAGTGCGAGGCCACCCAGCTACCCGTCATCGGCTGGTTGGGCAGGCAGAGCAGTAGGGACACTGACGCTCTCGACTACAGGACTCCCACCGCAAGCGACACCACCGCGACTGCCACGGCTACTCCGACCCAGATGGGAGGCTGATCAACTCTGTCGGGAAGCCGACCGTGGCCAAAGAGGTAGAGAAAATACACTGATAGCGGCGCGACCTGCAGGTAGAAACTCGGCGTCACAGCGAGAACGAATTCGAACACCAGCGAGAGAGCGACCGTCGCGCCGGCCGCAGCCGACGCCACGACGACCTCACGGCGAAACGAGTCGGTGTCCATTACAAAATCGGGAACCGCGAGCGGTCAGCTATTCGTCCAGACTCTCGGCGAGTTCGTCGGCGTCGATATCGACATCGTCGAGGTCGACATCGGCGTCGTCGAGGGCGTCCTCGACATCGCCGCCGCCCATGCCACCCATGCCGCCCATCATGCCGCCCATCCGCCCATCCCGCCGCCGTCGAGGATCTCTTGGACGATCACGCGGTCGAGATCGAGCTTCTGGGTGATCTCTTGGGCGATCTGCGTTTTCTGCATCATCCACTGCTGGTTCATCGTGAGCTGCTGGGTGGCTTCGATGTACAGCGTCTCTTTCTCGACGGTCTGGAGTTCGGTCTCGGGTTCGGCGTCCTCGTCGTCCTCGTCGGGTTCGACGGTGACCTCTTCTTCCTCCTCGTCGGTCTCGATCCAGAGGTCCGGGACCGCCTGGAGATACGTCCCGAGGATGCCCTCGGCCTGCTCGGCGCGGTCCTCGACGACGTCGACGACCTCGTAGTCGTATTCGAGTTCCTCGCCGGCCAGCGGGTGGTTGAAGTTGACGCGAGCGCGACCGCCGATGATCGTCTCGACGTGGCCCTGTTCGCGGTCGATCTGAACGTTCGCGCCCGGGTAGCGGTCGTCTTCAGGGATCTTGTCTGCACTCACGGTGCGAACCTCCTCGGGGTCGTGTTCGCCGAAGCCCTCCTCGGGTGGGATGACGACGGCATCGCTGTCGCCGACCTCGCTCCCGATCAGCGAGTCGTCGACCGCCTCGAAGACGTGGCCCTCGCCGATAATGACGGTTCGCGGCGAGAAGTCACGCTCCTCCTCGTCGTCGAAGCCGGCCTCCTCGGCGATCTCCTCGTCGGTCGTGTCGATCACGCGGTCGTCGTCGGTCGTCCGGAGCGTGTAGGCGAGTTTGACGAAATCCCCGTGCTGCAGTCCTTCGGCGTCGCTCTCCGATTCAGCGGTAGACTCATCGGCGTCAGCGGCGTCGGCCGCGTCGGCCTGTTCCTCACTCATACCCCGACAAACTGCCGATGCACCCTTAAGAAGCACGGTTCGGAGCGGTCCCTATTGGTCGGCATCGCCTGCCGTACTGTCGGGCAGTACCGTGGATCGTCGGCCTTTTGCTCGCCGGGAGGCAAGTAATGATAACTTGGATGGCGACCTATCATATCGAGACGTACGGCTGTACGTCGAACCGCGGCGAGAGTCGCCGGATCGAGCAGGCCCTGCGGGAGGGCGGTCACCACCCCGCCGAGGGGCCGGAAACCGCCGATGTGGCGATCCTCAACAGCTGTACGGTCGTCGAGAAGACCGAGCGCAATATGCTCCGCCGTGCCGAGGAACTCGAAGACATGACGGCCGATCTCATCGTCACCGGCTGTATGGCACTCGCACAGGGCGAGGAGTTCGAGGAGGCCGGGATCGATGCCCAGATTCTCCACTGGGACGAGGTGCCCTCGGCCGTGCTCAACGGGGAGTGCCCGACGGTTACCCCCGACACCGAGCCGATCCTCGACGGCGAAATCGGGATTCTCCCCATCGCTCGCGGCTGCATGAGCAACTGTTCGTACTGTATCACGAAGTTCGCCACCGGCCGGGTTGACTCGCCGCCGGTCGACGAAAACGTCGAGAAGGCTCGCGCGCTGGTCCACGAGGGCGCCAGCGAGATCCGGATCACCGGACAGGACACGGGCGTCTACGGCTGGGACGACGGCGACCGCAAGCTGCCCGAACTGCTGGATCGAATCTGTACCGAGATCGACGGCGAGTTCCGGGTTCGTGTCGGCATGGCCAACCCCGGTGGCATCCACGGGATCCACGAGGAACTGGCCGACACCTTCGCTCGTCACGACGAACTCTACAACTTCATTCACGCGCCTGTTCAGTCCGGCAGCGACGACGTGCTGGAGGATATGCGCCGCCAGCACAGAGTTGACAAGTTCCGCGAGGTCGTGGACGCCTTCGACGAGCGGCTGGACTACTGGACACTCTCGACGGACTTCATCGTGGGCTTCCCGACCGAGAGCGACGCGGATCATCAGCGGTCGATGGACCTCCTCCGTGAGACTCGCCCCGAGAAGATCAACGTCACGCGATTCTCGAAGCGGCCCGGCACCGACGCCGACGAGATGAAGGGTCTCGGCGGGACGATCAAGAAGGAGCGCTCCAAGGAGATGTCGGCGGTCAAGCGGGAGATCGTCGGCGAGGTCCACGAGAATATGGTCGGCTCGACACAGGACGTGCTGGTCGTTGAGGAGGGCACCGGCGATTCGGTAAAGTGCCGCGACGGCGCATACCGGCAGATAATCGTCCAGCACGCCGACGAGTACGACCTGTCGCCCGGCGATTTCACCACCGTCGAGGTCACCGACAGCCAGACGATGTATACGTTCGGGACGCCGGTTGCCGACACTCACACCGACGCTGGCGGCGACACAGAAACCGAAACCGACGCTGTCGACGACCCCGACGCCGACGCGCTACAGCCCGAGCAGTGATTTGAGCGAGTTCGTTCTGACGCCGCATTCTGTCCGGTACTCGCAGGACTCACACCGGCTATCGTTGACGCGCGGCGGCACACCCTCCATCGACTGAACCGTTCGCAACACGCGCCGATAGGTCGCGATTCGGCGGGTCGTGAGCGGAACCGTGCGGACCCCGCCGACGGCAGGATACTCGACGAGTGCTCTGGGAATCTCGCGTTCATGCTCCCACGCGACTGCCTTGGCAGCGGCGACGGCACGGACGGTCTGTGGCTCCCAGACGCCCGTCTCTGGCGGTTGCCCCGGTGAGACGAGCGTCGGTATCGGCGGGTCGCCGGCGAGAAGTTTGTCCACGACGCCGTGGCAGTCCTTTCCCTCGACAAAATACGCCTGCTCGGCTGGATCGCAGAGGTGTTCCCAGTCATCGCGGGTGGCGAGTGTTCTGAGTGCCGCGCGATACGCCGTCGGCTCGGGGATTATCGGCAACGACGACAGTGTCTCGTCGCTCGCGGTTTTGAGTTCGGTATACCGGAAGGCAAGCTGTTTGATATCTCCTATCTCTGGTGGTGGCTCGTGGTCGTCGTGTTTGCGGGCGTAGTAGAGTTGCCGGGGGCAGTAGGCGGCGCGACCGAGTTCGCTGAACGACGGCATAGCGGGCGTGGTCGCGGTTTCCTACTTGAACTCTCGTTCGCCGATCAGCGACCGCCGACAGCCACTGCTCAGGCGGCGTCGTCGCTCGGGAACGCCCAGAGTCCGACCGCCTCGCGGCGTGCAGTGCGCTCGCTTGCGGCAAAGTCGTCTCGGAGGGTGAACTCGCTATCGTACAGGCGGGCGTAGCCGTCGGTCATCAATGCTTTGTTGAAATTCTCCCCGTCGACGTAGATGTAGGCGAGCAGCCGGCCGTAGCCACCGCGGCGGTCCGCCTCAGAGTCGACGACAAGTCGAACTTCCTTGCCGGCAAGTTCCCGCTCCGCGAAGTCGGTGGCGCGTTCGCCCCACGCCGTGAGGTGGTCGCGGCCGGCCTCGGTGTCGGGAATCCCTTCGAACTCGCCCGGCGAGACGGTGTTCGGCGGTGTTTCGGGCGTGTCGACACCGAGGAGCCGGACCGTGTCGGCCGAGCCGTTTGCGTACCGAATATCCACCGTATCGCCGTCGACAACGTGGGTGACGGTGACGTTCCACGCTGGCCCTTCGACACCATCCACAGACGCCGTCGTGGGAGAGTCATTGGCTGGTTGGAGCGGTGCCGCACCGCTACACCCGCCGAGAAGTACCACAGCGACGAGCGCCACGGCGACACGGTGGGTATACATGCGTGTCTTAGAGAATTACTCGCGGCCGAGCAGGAAGTACAGGACGAGTCCGAGCAGCGGCGCGAGAAAAACGACAATCGCCCACAGGAACGCGGGCTGGTCGGTATTGTTCTTCGCATCGGTGTATGTCCAAACCACGAGGGCGAGCTGGACGAGCAGCATCAGCACCGAAACCACCGTGCCGACGAGGGCGACTGGGCCAACACCGAAGAGTGTGATACCGGAGGGCATTACACACCCAACTGGTGTGAGGAGTAGCAAATTGGTTGTGGTTCCGCGGTCGGCTTTGATTTGACACTAGAAAGGCGGCTTTCGAGGGAATGTGCGGCCGTTGCACACTCGCTCAACGATTATGTGGCGCTACGCTGAAACAGGCCTATGCACCGCCCCACCAGACGCACCCTCCTCGCTGCAACCGGAATCACCGCTCTTGCCGGCTGTACCGGCGGCGGGTCGGGCAGCGACACGTTCCCCCGGCCGCTCGACCTCCCAACGGCCGACGAGCAGTTGCCTCTGCCAGCCGAGCCATCAGCGCTCCGGGACGAGGCTCGCTCCGGCGGTCCCTCGAAAGACGGGATTCCCTCCATCGACGAGCCATCGTTCATCGAACCCGACGCGGTCGACTTCCTTGATCCGGGCGATCCGGTCTTCGGCATCGCCACCGATGGCGCGACGAAAGCCTATCCACAGAAGATTCTTGTCTCCCACGAGATCTGCAATGACGAGCTCAACGGCACGCCGGTCAGCGTCACCTACTGCCCGCTGACCGGGACCGTACAGGGATTCTATCGAGGCAACACCGAGTTCGGGGTCTCGGGGCGTCTCATCAACGCCAACCTCGTGATGTACGACCGGACGACGGAGGCGTGGTGGCCACAGATCCTCGCGACGACGATCCACGGCCCGTGGAACGAAAGCCCGGAAATCCGCTCCCTGCAGGAGTTCCGCCTGATCTGGACGACGTGGGAGCAGTGGCGCGACCAGCATCCGAATACACAGGTCCTCTCGACAGACACCGGCCACGCCCGCAACTACGGCAACGATCCGTACGGCTCGTACAACCCTCGCGGCGAATACTACGATAGCGGGAATATGTTATTTCCCAGGCGAGTCGAGGACGACCGCTACCATCCCAAACGTGTCGTCATGGGAGCCAGAGCCTCCGATGGCGCAGTCGCCTTTCTCAAGGACGCCATCCGCGAGAACCACGTGATGACGGGCGAACTCGGTGAGACGCCAGTTACCGCTGTGTACGATGATCGCTACGATACGGCCTACGTCTACCGGAATCCAGACGAGCAGACGGTCAGCGACGTGGACGGCGCGGTCGCCGTCGGCGGATCGACGTACGCGCCCGATTCGCTTCCGCTACCACGGATTCACACGTTCGACGCGATGTGGTTCGCGTGGGTCGGCTACTACCCCGAAACGAACGTCTATGACTAACGCGAGGCTCGGGCGATTCGGAGATGCTGTCTCGCGGACCCGCACCGCGCTGGCGATGACGCTCCGCCGCCGTGATGGGCAGGGAGTGTTCACAGCCGTGACCGTCGCCTATCTCCTCGTGTATCTCTGGGGGATCGGCCATCTCGCTGCCGGCCTCGGCGGGTTCAGTGTCACCGTCGTCAGCGATCCGCTGGCGACGCTGCTGCGGTCCGAAGGTGCGTTCTCGTTTCGCCCGGTCGCGCGAATCGCGCTCGGCCCGCTCACCTATCTCGCCTCGCTGAACACGCTGCTTGGCGCCGGGGTCGCCGCGCTGGTCGGGCTGAATCTATCGCTCAGCTATCTGGCGTGGCGTCAACCCGCAGCCTGTGGGATTGGGCGGTCATCCTCGGGACTGCTCGCCGGGATTCCAGCCTTGCTCTCGGGGACGGCCTGCTGTGGCCCGGTTGTCTTGATCGTCGCCGGAATTCAGGCCTCAAGTGCGGTCCTGACGGCGTTTCAGTTCCTGTTGCCGACGGCCGTGCTCATGCTGGTCGGGAGTCTGTTGCTGGTCGGTCGGCAGGTCACCGTTGCACAGTGAGGTTACAGCGAAACCTCCATGAGCGACTGTCGAGTACCGCCACCAGCGACGAGAGCATGAGCGATATCCACTACTGCGACGCCGACGGCTATTTCGATACCGGCGACTGCCCGGTCTGTGGCGACGACGGGCGGCGCGTGCTGTCGGCAAGCCGTCGCACACAGGTCTCGAAATTCATCAGCGGCGCGCTGCGACACTTTCCCGACGATGCCGGTCTCAAACTCAACGATGCCGGCTGGACCGAACTGGAGTCTCTGCTTGCTCGTACTCAAGCAAAATACGACGGCATCGACCGCGAGGCGGTGATCGGTATCATTCGAACCGACCCCAAAGGCCGCTTCGAAGTCGACGACGGCCGGGTGCGGGCGGCCTACGGCCACTCGGTGTCCGTGGATCTGGACGCCGGTGGAACGCCGGTTCCGGACACGCTGTATCACGGCACCGCGCCGGATGCGTTGCCATCGATCCGCGAGGAGGGCCTCAAACCGATGAGCCGCCAGTACGTCCACCTCAGCGAATCGGTCGACGCCGCGCGGGCCGTCGGCAACCGCCACGCGGCCGAGCCGGTGATCCTGCGGGTCGACGCGGCGGCAATGGGCGACGACGGCCACACGATCACGAAGCGCGGAAAACGCGTGTATACGACTGACCACGTGCCGCCGGCATACCTGACGGAAAACGATTAATCGGGCTTGTCAGCCGTGGCGAAATGCGTGCGCGTTCGCTCCGTTCATACGCTGGTTTCAGACACTCCTCAACTCCGTTCAGTCGTGGCGGAAACAACGCATCCCGGTGAAGCCCATCGCCATCCCGTGCTCGTCGGCGGCCTCGATCACGTCCTCGTCGTTGACGGAGCCACCGGGCTGGATCACGGCCTCGATCCCGGCCTCGGCGGCCGCGTCGATCCCATCCGGGAACGGAAAGAATGCGTCGGAGGCCATGACAGCTCCCTCTGCATCCTTGCCCTCAGCGTCGCGCTCGGCCTTCTTCGCGGCGAGTTCGACGGCGTCGACACGGGAGACCTGTCCGACGCCGAGGCCCACCGTCTCGGTGCCGGTGGCGAAGGCGATCCCGTTGGACTTGACGTGTTTGAGCGTCTGCCACGCGAAGGACATCGTTTCGAGTTCCTCGTCGGTCGGCTCGCGTTCGGTGACGATTTCGAACTCCTCGGGGTCGGGCGACGCGAGGTCGCGCTCCTGGACGAGTCGCCCGCCGACAATCGGCTTCTCGGTCATCGTCTCCGAGATTTCGCCGAGGTCGCCCACGTCGAGAATCCGGAGATTGTCTTTCTCGGTCAACACGTCGAGGGCGGCGTCGGTGTAGCCGGGCGCGATGACGACCTCTTTGAACGAGTCGACGACCTGTTCGGCTGTTTCGGCGTCACACTCGCGGTTGAGCGCGACGACGCCGCCGAACGCGCTCTTCGGGTCGGTACGGAGCGCGCGGTCGTAGGCGTCGGCCAGCGAGTCCGCAACGGCACAGCCCGCCGGGTTGGTGTGTTTGATGACGGCGGCGGCAGGCTCGTCGAACTCCTTGATCAGGTTGAGCGCGCCGTCTGCGTCGTTGTAGTTGTTATACGAGAGGTCCTTCGCACCCTCGTTAAGCTGCGGCGCGGAGACGACGTTTGCCTCCTCGCAGGTCCCGTCGGCGTACACCCCGCCGTCCTGATGGGGGTTCTCGCCGTATCGTAGTGTATCGGCCAAATCGTCGTCAATAAGGCGACGTTGCGGGAAGTCGCCGCCGGTGTCGCCCTCGATTTCGACGGTTTCTGCCTCGCGGTCGACAGTCACGCGGTCCTCGGCGAACCACCGGACTGCGCGCGGGTAGGCGGTGAACTCACCGTCGTGGAGCACACGCTCTTTGAGGTCGTCGGTGTCGTCGCTCCTCGTAGACCGGGACGGCTTCCTGTGTGACGATTGGCCCAGCGTCGACTTCTTCGGTGACGACGTGGACCGTACACCCGGTCATCCGCACGCCGGCGTTCAGCACCTGCTCGTGAGCGTCCATCCCGGGGAACGCCGGCAGCAATGAGGGGTGCACGTTGAGCGCCGTCGGTGCGTTGTCGATGAACTCGTCGGTGAGAATTCGCATATAGCCGTCGAGACAGACCAGATCGAAATCGTACCCCTCCAGCGTCTCGATGATCCGCTGTTCGTGTGATTCGCGGGATTCGTCTTCCTCGCGGGTGACGACTTCCGTGGGAATCCCGCGTTCGGCAGCGCCCTCCAGGACGGGCGCGCCATCTTCGTTCGTCAGGACGATAGAGAGTTCCGCCCCGCCCGGGGCGCGGTCGGCGATATGCAGCAGATTACGGCCGCGATTGCTCGCTAAGCCGGCGATTTTCACCATATCTTAGGGTCTGTTGGTGGTCGAAAAACAGTTGCGGTCGGCTGCAGTGACTCTTCAGCGCGGGTGTCTATCGGCTGTGAGCACTTCCAGAACGCGAGCCTGCGGTGGCCATTCGACATGCTTTTGCGACTTCCACGGGCACCCTCACCTATGACCGATCTCTCCCGAAGCAATCCGCTGGCGGCGGTGTCGCCGCTCGACGGGCGGTACAGCCGACGCACCGCTCCGCTGTCGCCGTACGCCAGCGAAGCCGGCCTGATGCGGGCTCGCCTCCGCGTCGAGGCCGAGTATCTCATCGCGCTCGCCGACCTCGATGCGACCGATCTCGCGCTCACCGACGCCGAACGCGACGCCATCCGTGATTGCTACGAGTCGTTCAATGACGACGACGCCGACCTGATCAAACGGCTCGAAGTCGAGGGAGCAGCAGGCTACAGCGCGACCAACCACGACGTGAAAGCCGTCGAGTACTTTCTCCGGGTCCGACTCGCCGAGGCCGCCGCAATCGACGACGCTGACCGGTTGTTTCCGTGGCTGCATTTCGGCCTCACGAGCGAGGACGTGAACAACCTCGCGCACCGACTGCTCCTCAAACCGGCCGTCGAGGACGTATTGCTGCCGGAACTCCGCGAGATTCGGGACGCGCTCACTGCCCTCGCCCACGAGCACCGCGGACCTCTCGATGCTCGCCCGGACGCACGGCCAGCCCGCGACGCCGACGACGTTCGGCAAGGAGATGGCCGTTTACGCCGCCCGGTTGGGCAAGCGATGGGTCGGCTGCAGGGGGCGACCGACGACCTCGCGGGGAAACTTGCCGGTGCCTCGGGCACCTACGCCGCCCACACCGCCGCCTACCCCGAGGTCGACTGGCCGGCGTTCGCGGAGGCGTTCGTGACCGACCTCGGTCTCGAACACACCGCCGTCGCGACGCAGGTCAACCCCTGCGACGACATGGCCGCCGTCTTCGATGCCCTCCGCGGCGTCAACAACGTCCTGCTCGATCTCGACCGCGACATGTGGCTCTACATCTCGGATCGATACCTCGGCCAGCGCACCGTCGAGGGCGAAACCGGGTCATCGACGATGCCACACAAGGTGAATCCAATCGACTTCGAGAACAGCGAGGGCAACCTCTCGAAGGCGAACTCGGATTGCACTTTCCTCGCCGATTACGTGACAACCTCGCGGCTCCAGCGCGACCTCTCGGATTCGACGGTCAAGCGGAATGTTGGGGCCGCGCTCGCTCACTGTCTGATCGGCTACACGAAGACACAGGCCGGGCTCGACAAGATCGTCCCCAACGAACAGGTGATGACCGAGGACCTCGAATCCACGCCGGAGATCATCGGCGAGGCCGTCCAGACGATCCTGCGCCGCGAGGGTGATACCGAGGCCTACGAGCGCGTGAAGGAACTCACCCGCGGCCAGTCGGTCACAATTGAGGACTTCCACGACCTGTTCGAATCACTCGATGTCGACGAGGAAGTCCGTGAGGAACTGCTCTCCCTGACGCCAACAGGCTACACCGGCATCGCGGGCGAGCTGGCGACCGACACCGAATCGTGACTGCTGACGACGAGAGCGACCGTGGAGCGGAGCGTGTCGACGGCGGCAACGGCGACAGCGTCACCCGCGCAGCAGGTGAGTTGCAGGCCGTCTACGACCGGATCGCCGACCATTTTGCGAAGACTCGAGAGTACGCGTGGCCGGAAGTCGAGGCCTTCGTCGACGACGAGGTTGACCGCCGTGGGCTGGATCGCGCGCTCGATATCGGCTGTGGCAACGCTCGCCACGCCGAACTGCTCGCCGAACAGGGTGCCATGGTCGTCGGCCTCGATGTGAGCCGCGAACTGCTGGGGGCAGCACAGAAGCGGCGACAGGAACGGGGATTTGCGGCCGATTTTGTCCACGGTGACGCCGCCGGGCTCCCGTTTGCGGCGAACTCGTTTTCACAGGTTGTCTACGTGGCGACGCTCCACCACCTTCGACCCGCAGCGACCCGACAGCGGAGTCTCGCAGAGGTTGGTCGCGTGCTGGAACCGGGGGGCCGCGCGCTCGTCTCGGCGTGGAGTACGGCCCACGACCGCTTCGACCGCGACTCCTCGTTCGAGACGGAAATCGAGTGGACCCTGCCCGGCGGCGAGACGGTTGATCGGTATTACTACATTTACGACCCAGCTGCATTTCGAGACACGCTGGCAGCCGTCCCGGAAATCGACTGCGTGTCGATGCGGGTCTCCAGCGGGAACTGTTATGCTGTTGTCGCCCCCGCAGACGATGCCGAGTCGTCCACCGCAGATTCCGATTGACCGACCGATACCCCTGTGACAGCCTACCGTATGCACCCCACGCGCACAACGGGTGTGAAGTTATATGTCCGGATCACCAACACCAAGTACATGAGTGAGACAGACGGTGAGTCGGCAGCCAAATCCGACCCACAGCGGTATGAAGTGGCAGTAATCGGCGGCGGGCCGGCCGGTCTTTCGGCGGCCCTCTACACGACGCGACTGAGTCACGAAACGGTCGTCATCGACCGCGGTGGCGGCCGCGCGGCGATGATGCTCGACACCCACAATGTGATCGGGGTCACAGAGGATGTGTCTGGCAACGAGTTCCTCCAGACGGCGACCGAACAGGTCGAGAGCTACGGCGGCGATGTGGTCCGCGATTACATCGACGAGATCGAACAGGACGACGACGGCCGGTTCCACCTCAGCGGTAACTCCACGGATATCGTTGCCGACCGGGTCGTCCTCGGGATGGGCTTTTCCGACGAGCGCCCCGAGCCACCGCTGCCGCGGACCGGAAAGGGGCTGCACTACTGCCTCCACTGTGATGCCTACATGTTCATCGACGAATCGGTGTACGTGATGGGCACCGGCGAGGCGACGGCCCACGTGGCGATGATCATGCTCAACTTCACCGACGAGGTCGATATCCTGACTCGTGGCGACGAGATCGAGTGGAGCGACGAAACCCAGAAACTCGTCGAGGGCCACCCGGTCGACGTGATCCACGAGGATATCGAGAGCCTGAGTCGGGGCGATGACGGCTGGCTCGAAAGCTTCGAGTTCGAGGACGGCACCGTCCGCGAGTACCGCGGCGGGTTCGCCATGTACGGCTCCGATTACAACACCGGGCTGGCGACCTCACTGGGCTGTGAGCTGAACGACGACGGCACCGTCATCACCGGTGACCACGGCGAGACAACCGTCGATGGCGTCTACGCTGTCGGCGACATCACGCAGGGCCACAACCAGATTCCGGTGGCGATGGGCAAGGGTGCGAAAGCCGGCCTGTCGATCCACAAGGATCTGCGGACGTTCCCCAAATCGCTGGACGAACTCGAATCCGAGGGGCCGGTCGGCGAGACAGAGGTGCCCGGCGTCTCGCCGGAGATTCGTGAAGCCGCCGAGGC
>KB659938.1_pt35 | contig 14328 bp, 17 predicted proteins | sample 558768 | NCBI scaffold set KB644980.1 | reverse complement strand
TCGGTCCTGCGAGACAGAGAGAGACCGTTAGAGTGGTATCGCGGCTGGACACCGAAGCCGATGACATCCACGCAGGTCTATGGGAAAGAAGGCTCTCTCTGCCCGGACTGAATAGCACGAAAACCTCCGGCACAGTCGAGGCAGAGAACCTCATATCCTGGAAGACAGGCTACGGCTTCCGTTCCGGCGGGACAGGCAACGGATTCAGCTTCCGCGGCACCGGACCCGTCACCCTGTCCTTCAAGGCAGGAAACGGCAACACCACACAGCACTTCCAGTTCTTCGGCAATGAAACCAGAGGCGCTGAGGACGCATTTGAGGTGGCTGCCGGCACCACAGGACTAAGGCCAAGGTTCGAGAGATTTCCGGTCGCGGTGCTGCCCGAAGCGAAGTACAACAGAACCGTCAACGAGTGGAGCCAAGGAGAGTACGTGAACGGGCGCATCAGAATACGTCAGGGACTGGAAGAGGATTTCGTTCCGGTGCTCGCCCACGAAGTCGTCCACGGCCTGAACGACAGAAAGCTGACCTGGGACCGTACGCGTTCCACATACTTCGATGAAGGAATGGCCTCGCACATCGAAAACCTTCTGCGGCGCGCCAAACAAAGCGAGTCGAGCGGCGCGCCAGCAGGCGAGCTGTTCGGCGACACGAGCACCTACGACCCCGACACTGAGGATCAGAGGTTCCTCAGGGTTCCTCCCAGGGGAGAGGCGGACAGGCTGTGGGAGTACTACGAGAACAACCTGTCGTTCATGGAGATGTGGAGTGCGCAGGACTCACGTAACCGCAGGTTTGGATACGCGTACTCCGAGCTCGTTGTCAAGAAGCACGTGGCCGACGGAGGAAGTCTCAAGGAGCTGTACGAAAACCTAGACCCCGGGCGCGAGATCACGGATCCTTCAGCTAAGTGGGAGTTCTTCTCAGAGCACGTCGACATGAAGCCGTGCAAGCTCAGCTCGAGAGAGGAGTTCAACGCGTGTCTCAATAGAGTGCGCAGCCACGAATACGGATTTTCTCGGGCGGTTCCTGAACCTGGCGACGGCAGCCTGAAGGTGGAGGAGGTGCAGCTGCCGGACCGCACGGAACAACGAACATACGTCGAGAGAGGCTCGAGAGACACTAATCGGAGCCAAGGTTCTAGTGCGGCGGTCTCAGCTCTGGGAGACCTGTTCAACAGGCTCTTCAGTTGGGTCTGACCAAGCTACTGGATGGCGTCGACGCACACCAGGGCAGTGACTAATGCCTCAGTGGGAACGGATTGGGACTCTATCTCCAAGTCGAATCTGTCCCTGATCGAGATTCTACCGTTCATCTCCGCCACCTTTTCTCCATTGGCATCCATTACATCGTAGCTCCGGGGAATAATGCTGAGAGGTAGGGAGAGAATCGTGCCGATGAGAGGAATGACATCTATGACGGTTGCACTTTTCCTTAACAGGGTTCTGGGCTTGGACTGGCTCTTGACCTCAGCCATCAGTTCACCGGAACTCCTACGTATTTTCCAGTTTTCAAACAGCATGGTGAACTTCTTGTCGAGGTCGAGAACCTCGGTGCCGTCCGCCAAGGTAACGGTGTAGCTCCCGGCGCGATCCCAAATCTGGTCGGCCTCCACCCGGAACACCTCCTCTCCACCTGGTGTCGTGAAAGGTATCTTCTCCCGGAGCTGAAACCACTTGGTCCTCGCCTTCAGAAGTTTCTGCCCACTGTCGTCTTTGAGAGAGTAGCGTCTGAGGACGAGAGCCTGAACCAGCTGGTACGAAAGCTCATCGAGCTCAATTCCTGGCACCATACCTGTGTCGGATGATTCTGAGCTATGTGGTTCCTGATTGCGCCGGGTTTCGGTGTGTGTCGGTCGATCTTTGGAGGGTTCTGTGGCCCGTGCAGGCTCCTGAGCACCATCATTTCCTGTGGACTGATTAGTTACGTCGTCCTGTCCGGCATCTCTGCGGATTTCCTTCAGAGCCCGCCTGATTCTGTGTTCTTCTACGCCATGCTGATCAAGCACCGTCATGAGCTCCTCCACCTCATATCCCTCTTCGAGTCGCTGTTTGATCCAGTCCTCGAGCGTCTGTTGTTCCACAGCACGTGTGGAGTCAATCTAGTTTTTGTATCTAGCGTATCCTGTAACGTAGAATCGCCGCCACGCCACCGAGATTCTCCAATCTCTGGCCCTCCTCATGGCGAGTTGAGACTATCTCGAAATCGGTGCTCATCTCCTCGGCCTTGGATGCGATGTCCTCAACCAAGTCGCCGAGATGGGTCAGATCCTCGTCGGACTCGTCTATCTCGGCCCTCTGCTCGAACACATGCCTCTTCTTCGCCGGATTCGTCCTCGTAGACGGCGTGAAACAGCTCCATTGACTCCGAGACTAGCACTGTGTCGACAGCACCCATGCCCAGCGCCTCCCAGACCTGGCCGGGCCCATACTCCGCCTTCCCAGATTCCTCACGCAGGTTTTCGAGGAACTCCGAGACGAGGTTCTTCTCTCTTATCATCCGTGAGTCCTGTATCATCTCCTCGGACTTCGACACCAGCTCCTCCAGGGCCTCCTCGCCGGAGTAGTTCAGCGACCTTTTACCTAGAACCTTCTCGTCCAGCTCGCTCTGGAGGTAGTCGTTGTCAACAAGCTTGTCCTTCGTGAAGCCAGGTCCACCGACCACAATCCCAAGCAGGTCTCCGTCGCGCGCCTTCTGCAAAAAAGCGTTCTTCGCCTTGTCAGCTATCTCCTTCATGAACTGGTCGTACATGTTCTCGCGGATGCGTGCAAATCTCTGAGCCGATTGACCCCCCGCACGGGTCTTCCCGGGTACCTCCGAGTCGAGAGTGTATGCGGTCTTCACCGTAGATCCTTGGAGGTAACCGACGGCAGCCTCGTTCTTGTCGGCCACGATGAGCCCATAGACGCGGTCGTCCACCACCATCTCGCGCAGCGGCTCCAGCATGAACTCCTTGTCGCACCGGTAATGCCTGCTCTCCACGGGCTCCGGCGGTATGACCTCCCAAAGCTGGATATCGGGTCTTCCCTCGCGCTCGGAGACGTTGCCGCAGAACAGCACCACGCCGTTCTCCGGTGTCTCCATGGACTCCGACACCTTTCTTCCGAGCCGATCCAAGGCTGATTTGACATTCTTGCGGGTGGACTTGGACTTGATGTTCTCTGCCTCGCTCTGCTCCTTCGTGACGAACTCCTTTATCTTCGCCATGTTGTAGCCAGCCGGGATGTACAGAGACACAAGCTCCGTGTTGCGACCCCGGACACCCTCTAGCTCGTCAAGCAGCTTCTTCAGCTCGTACTTCGACATCTCTCGGTAGACTTTTTCGTCGCTCACAACAGAGGTGACGTCCTTGAGGTTGAAAAGCAGGACGCAGTTACCGGCAGTAACCTTGAATAGAGATGAGGATCCACGCTGTTGATGTGGAACAGAAAGAGAAGATACCGGCGTGGTGCGCCGGGGAAGACTGGTGCCCAGTAACAGGCACAGCAGAACTACTGGCAAACAAGTGGCACCCTGTAATAATCCACAGACTCCTCGAACATCAAGAGCTCGGCTTCAACAGCCTCAAGGACGAGGTGGACGGCGTGTCATCGAAGGTTCTATCTGAGTCCCTAGACAACCTTCGAAACAGAGGCATCGTCCGAAAGGAGGTCGTTGACAGATCGCCGAAGAGGGTTAAGTACTCGCTTACCGAGCTGGGTTCGCGCCTGGAACCAGTTATCGAGGAGATGGGTAAGTGGGGCAGTAACAACCTGAAAAAGCCAGACAGGTACGCCTAGGGCCCTCTTAGAGCGAACAGAGCACTCCGCAAGACGAGTTCCATCTGAGGACGGAGTTGGTCTGTGACCGATTAACAGGACACGCCGAGATTCCGGATTCCTCGCCGCGCCATGGCAAATACTGGTTCAGCTACTGACTTTCTAAGTGTCTGTCAGCGCAGTCGACATCAGTTTCGCAGCGGTTCGGTGTGCCTACCAAGCTAAAAACTCCGTACACTATTCGTATCCATGAAGGTTGGAGCGCACGTTTCGATAGCCGGTGGAGTTGAGAAAGCCGTCGAAAGACAGAAACAGCTAGGAGGGAGTTGCGGCCAGATATTCGCAGGTAGCCCACAGGGCTGGAAGGTGTCGGGCTTCGATGACGCAGAGTCCAGGGAGTTCGAGGAGGAGAGAAGGGAAGCGAACCAGTCACCGTACGCGATTCACTCAACCTACCTAATCAACCTTGCTACACCCAAGAACGACCTCCTTGAGAAGTCTCTGAACTGTCTTCAGTCCGAGCTAGAGGCGGCCTCCACGCTGGGAATAGAGTATGTCGTGTTCCACCCGGGGGCGCACACCGGTGCGGGCAGGGAGACTGGCGTCGACAACGTGATAGAAGCTGTCGGCAACCTCGACATTCCGGAGGGAGTGATGCTGCTGTTCGAGAACACGGCAGGGAAGGGAACAACGGTCGGGAAAGAGTTTTCGGCGCTGAACCGGATGGTGGACGAAACGGACGCCAACCGGGTAGGCGTGTGCCTCGACACATGCCACATGTACGCCGCTGGATACGACATCACAGAAGACTTCGAAGCAGTAATGAACGGGATAGAGACAGAGCTCGGAGCTGACAACATCCAGTTGCTGCATCTCAACGACTCCAAGCACCCGCTTGGATCCGAAAAAGACGAGCACCAGCACATCGGCGAGGGAGAAGTAGGGGAGCAAGGCTTCCGCAACCTGCTTGACTCCAAGCTAGGAGGAGTGCCGAAAGTGCTGGAGACCCCAACAGACGGCAAGGGATACGCCGACAACATAGAGAAGGTGCAAGAACTGGCAAACCCGTAGACAGCTTTTATTTCAGGGCTCTGCCACACAGAGTGTGCACCACCACAAGATCGCTCTGGACGCCGAACTCGGGCTTCTAGTTGCCTCAGCACTCGGAGTCGGGTATTTCCTCTCTGGCACACCAGCCTCCGGAACCACGTTCGCTGTGTTACTTGCAGGCCTGTTCTTCGTCATCGGTCTCTACACAGATTTCCCGAGCTACAGGTATCTGCACGCCAAGCAGAGGCAGCTAACGGTCGCCGGCCTGAGCTGCATGCTGGTGGTGCCGCTGGTGTCGCTGGGCTTCTGGAGGCTATCCGGACTGGGAGTCTTCCTAGCGCTCGCGGCCGCTGGACCAGCGATAGGGGTCTCTCAGATAACCGTGTCGCGAGCAGGCGGAGACAGGGACCTAGCCGCACGGGCCTCAAGTCTGCTCACTGCGGCCTCCTTGGGGCTGCTGCCGTTCTATCTCTCTCTGGTGGATGCGACAGGCGTCTCGGTGAACCTCGGGCTCTCAGCCACCGGGCTCCTGTGCGGTACGGTTCTGTCGACCTTCGACCTGGGCTACCTCAACGAAATCAGGAGACACTCCTCCAAGACTGTTTTCTGGCTGGTCTCCGTCGTCGGGGTAATGCAGCTTTCCGCAACCTTTGCCTCGCCGGTCAACCTGCCGGTTCTGCTCGTCGAGGGCGTGCTGTGGCTGGCGCTGTTCTCTGTGCTCACGTTCGCGAGCGGCCTGGGTATAGGTGTGCTGTCCTTGAGGCACGGGCCTGAGCAGCGCGCCCTCGCTGTCCTGTCCAGCCAGAGAAACGTGGAGATAACCCTGCTCGCGTCCACGCTGGTGTCCGGGAAGGCGGTGTTGCTGTCGGTGGTCTACTACCTGATGACATGGGTCGTCGCACTGGGCTCGGTGCGGCTGCTCAGCTCAGATTAAAAAGCTCTCCAGCAGAATCTGTAGTTGAATACCATGAGCGAGATTCATCAGCATCAGAGAGTGGGCGTCTTCGTGGACGTCCAGAACATGTACTACAGCGCAAAAAACCTGTACGACGACAAGGTGGACTTCGAGAAACTGCTGGACGCATCAGTGGTCAACCGCAAGCTGGTTCGCGCCTCCGCCTACGTTGTGAAGGGGGACACCCCCGGCGAGGAAGACTTCTACGAGGCTCTGCGGGGAATAGGGTACGAGGTGAAGGTCAAGGAACTGAAGGAGTTCGCCGGTGGAGAGAAGAAGGGTGACTGGGATCTCGGTATGACGGTTGATATGATACAACAGGCGAAGAAGCTGGACGTTGTCGTGCTCGTTACCGGGGACGGCGACTTCGCTGCGTGTGTCAGCCATCTCAAGTCACAGGGCTGTCGGGTAGAGGTAATGAGTTTCGGTAAGAGCTCCGCCCGCGAGATAAAGGAGGCTGCCGACAACTTCATGGATATGGACGAAAAGCCCAAGAAATACCTCGTGAACGAATGAAGGCCAAGACACAGAGGCGAGGGAGACATATCGAACGAAGATGCCGTCTCGCTGCAGAAAGACCGCAGCATCCACGAGGTCAGGAACAAGATGGAGGAGAACGGGCTTCGTGCCGTTCCAGTGGTCTCGGATTCGGGCTTTGAGGGAATGGTGTCCTACAGAGAGCTGATTCGTGCTGTCCAGTTCGATCCGGAGAGCACCGGTCTCGAGAACGTGATGCATCAGCCTCCGGAGTTCAGTCCGGACGACACCCTCGTGGATCTTTGCGACCTGAGAATAGAGTCCGGTAGAAAAACCTTAGTCAACACCTCCGGCGGCGAGCTCGTGTCGATCGTCGGAGACGCAGAGTTCGCGGACGCGCTAGGGAAGGCCGACGAGCTCGAGGATATCTCAACATCGGGGTTAGTGTCCAACGATGTCGTCAGCGTGTTCAAGAGAGATTCCATCGAGAAGGCTCGCCACGAAATGCTCGACAACAACATATCGCGCCTGCCGGTGCTGGACAGCGACGGAAAACTGAACGGGATACTACGAAGCACCGACATACTCGAATTAATCACCGATGGCGAGCGCCAGGGCCGCGGCGGAAGGACATCCCGTCGAGATGCCGTGGACATCAACACGGACTACGACGGCGAGAAACACTACCTTTCCGGGGTGAGCGTGGAAGAACTTATGGAACGCGAGTACCAGACCTTCAACAGTCACGCGTCTGCCTCTCGAGTGCTGGATCACATGAGCTCAGGAGGTTTCTACGAGGCCATCTACGTCGATGGACGGTACCCGGAGGCCATCCTTACGTTAAAGGATCTTATCGAGTCTGTAGCTAATCTGAAGCAGGATAGAACCGTGCTTGTGAACCTCGTGGGTCTGGAAGTTGCCGAGGAGAAAGCCGCTGTCCACGACAAGGTGAAAACTCAGCTCCGTGGCGGACTGGGGAGGAAGCTGGAGAGACCTGAGGAGCTCCGTCTCCGGTTCAAGAAGTCCGAGACGGACGGTGTCAAACACCGCTACACGGTTGAGGCGTCGCTGTTCTCGGAGCACGGACGCACAAACACCGAGGTCGAGGACAGGGACATGCTGGACGCGGTCGACACAGTGCTCGACAACCTGGACAGCCAGATCAGAGAATAGCCTACATGTCCTCTTGGTTGCGGGCTCTCTCCAGTTTTTCAGTATTGGAGACGCCGTAGGTGTCCGCAACACCCTCGAAACCCATCACTGCCCACATAACGAATGTGAAGACAGCGATCAGTAGAAAATACAATGGTAGGCGCGCCACCGCACTGCCCACGGCGAAAGTCCTGTAGAACGCGTAGTACGAGACGTAGACTATCAGGACGAGTATAGCGAGTCTCAAGCGCCTGGTAAACTCCTTAATTGTATTTTCTCCGAGATCCCGTAGAGTTGTGGACACCATAAGCAGGCAGATTCCGCCAATAACAAGCGTGCCGGAAGTGTTGACGGCGAATATTATCTGTTCTGCATCTACCACGCCAATACTCAACCGCGGCGGTTGAAAAACCTCCTACTTGACGACCTCTACCTCTGACTCGTCGGCGCTTGCGAGAGACTCAGCCTTGCCAACACCGCGCGTCAGCGTGACAGTGCCGTTGCGTCCGACCGTGGCATTCATCAGGTCTTCTCTGCCGACACGGATCGTTATGTCCTCCCCTCCGTGCCGATCGCCGAGAACCAGGGTCACCGTGTCAGCGTCCACCTCCATGTCAAACTCAAGGCTTCTCTCTGTTGAGGACGGAGCATGACCTCCCGAGGATGGGTTCTCTTCTTCCTTCGATTCGACGGTGATAGAAAGGTCGAGCTCCTTCTCCAAGCGATCGATGTTCTCCCCGCCGTTGCCTATGACCTGCGCGACCTCGTGGTCGTCCACCAGAACCTCGACATGATTGTCGCCCAGCCACGATATCACCGGGTTGGACACCTCGCTGCCGAGCATGTACTCCAGTTGTTTCGCCGCTAGTTCGTCCCGGCGGGAGCTTGCTTCGCCGTCGCCAGCCACCGTGTCAAGAGGCACAACGACAGTCTCCTCTCCGTAGGTGTAGATCTCATACTCCGCCGTGTCGTCCTCAAGACCCCTTACCAGCACAACGGGACGAGCGAGGTCTGCCTCGTTCATGCCCTCCGGCACCTTCACGGTTAGTTCGAGCTTGTAAACCTTCGATACCTCTGCGTCCTCGATACCTATCACCGTGTCGCAGACCTGCGGTATCATACCGAGCTCTACCCTTCCAATAAGTCTCTGGACGGCATCGATGGGTTCTGTGGCGTGTACAACACCCATCATTCCGACACCCGCCATCCTCATGTCGCTGAAGACCTCGAAGTCCTCCGTCTTCCGTACCTCGTCGTAGACGGTGTAGTCTGGTCTCACCAGGAGTAGGAAGTCGCCCGTGTTCTCCATCTCCTCGTCGAGCTCCGTGTACTGTGTGATGTCAGGACCGACATCGAGGTCACGGGGTTTCTCCATGGTCTTCATCACGCGGCCCTGGTTCTCGTAGTAGCCCGCCAGCGCCTGTGCAAAGGTCGACTTCCCGTGTCCGGGTGCGCCAGCGATGAGGATGCCCTCCGCCTGCTCGTCCAGTCTGTCGGTCAACTTGTCGGACAGGTCGTAGTCTTCAAGCGTGACGTCTGCTACCGGTCGGACGGCGGTTATCTCGTCTGCCTCGGAGAACGGAGGCCGGGAGACGGCGATCCTGTAGCGACCGAGCTGAACCACTGTCGCGCCCTCATCCTCCATCTCCACCAGGCCATCGTGACTCGACTCTGCGGCCTCTATCGTTTTCTGTATCAACGCATTCATTTCTCCCGGACTGGTATCGTCGCTCCTAATCTCCTCGTACTCCATCTCGCCAGGCTCTCCACGCTTCGCCTTCGGGACAGTACCCTGCTTCAGGTGAACCGACATCGTGTCCTCATCGAAGTACTCCTCTAGAGGGTTCGAGAAGTCCTCTTCCTGTTCTATAAGCTCGACCTCGATGCCCTTCGCCTCCGCAACCTTGGCCTGTACACGGTCAGAGGTGTAAAGGGTGGCGTCTCTCTCGCCGGCGATGTCACGTATCATGGCGTCTATGCGCCCGGCGTCCGCCAGTTCGACCTCGTCAACCGTGGGTCTTCTGCCGGTGAACTCTAGGTCTATCGCATCTTCCTCGGAGAGCTCTCGTAGGTTCTCAATCTCTTCTATTCCGTTGTATCCCGTGGAGAGACCGCGGTTTGCCTGGTTCTCAAGCTCGTCTACCGCAAGCTCAGGTATCACGATTTCTGTATCGGCGTCCAGAAAGCCTCCCTCGGCATCCCTGGAGACTGCGCCGTCGATGAGTACTGATGTATCAGGTACGATCTTCATTGTTACAGTACACATACGGTTTGGAACGTTCAAATACCAGGTGACACGCGAACCGCGTTGCCGTTCGCAGGTTCCGGAGATGAAAATCTGGAGCAGTAGGTCTCTGCCCGGTGTAGGCTGCGTTCAGCTCGTCTAAGCGCCGGTGTGTGCTGCGGTTTTACTTAGGTGTCACAGTTCGACGCTGGTGAACACAGCAGGGTTTATCAATCCGAACTTTCAGTGGTTAATTGTCGACCTCAAATTGTTGCGGGGAGGGGAGAACTAAACCCACAACATATAGAGGTCGATTATATCACAACAGAATGAAATGCCCCTACTGCGAGAGCGATAACACGAGCGTGGTTGACAGCAGATCAGTCTCAGCACGCGTGAGACGTCGGAGAGAGTGTGAGGGCTGTGGACACCGCTTCACAACCTACGAGGAGGCCGAATCCCTGGATATAGATGTCGACAAGCGGGACGGGAGCCGCGAACCGTTCCGTGTCTCAAAGGTGGAGGACGGAGTGCGCAGGGCCGTCAAGGACACGGCCGTCGACGACGACGAGACAGTACGCGAGGTGGCTTCCGTTGTGAAGGCGAGGGTAGCAGATCGAGATGTCGTATCAACCGACGAGATAGGAGAGATGGTAATGGAGGCATTGAAGGAGCGAGATGAAGTGGCATACCTCAGGTTTGCCTCCGTCTACGAGAAGTTCGACTCCGCGAAAGGGTTCGTGGAGCGCGCGCAAGACCTCGAATAGAGCCCAGAGCAGTAGAACTGGTGACACGGAGGCAGGATTTCCAGATACTTGGCAAAAGAGTACAGTGAAACAGAGGAGAGCGAAAAACTCCGTGACCACACAACAGGTACTTCGAGCAGGACACGCGTTCCAAGTGTAATACGTTCAAAAAGTCGGGGCCAAAATCAGAATCGTATGGACGACCCCATCTCGGGCATCGACTTCTCGGACGAGAGCTATGTGCTGAAGCAGAGAGCGGTGCGAAACGCCTACAAGCTGTATGACACGGACGAAAACGAGATACTGAGCTCGAAGCAGAAGCTGCTAAAGGCCAAGGAAGACTTCCCGTTCAAAGACCCGGAGGGAAATGAAGTCTTCCGGGTGAAGGCGGAGAACGTTCTGGACATAGCTGGGGACTACGCCTTAATCGACTCAGAGACCGGAGAAAAATTCGCGGTTCTCAAGAAGAACTTCACGTTGCTGACGCATTCATGGGAGATACAGTCGACCGACAAGGAGACTCTGGCAACGGTCACGAGTCGTGGCAAGGTCTTCGGGCTACTGAGGTCGCTACACGAGCTGATGGAGCTCCTGCCGCACAAGTACACCATAGAGGGCGCGGAAGGAAACCAGATCGGCTCCATAGAGGAGAGGTTCTCGCTCCGGGACAGATACGACATCACGGTAGACAAGGAAGCCGACGGCAGAGAAGCCATAATCGCCGCGGTCGCGGTCATCGACGCCCTGGAGGGGAACTAAGAATTAACACTTGGGGCTCCAGTGCCTCGATATGGAAGGTGTTGAGTCACGACTCAAAGAGGAACTTCTAGAGTCGGAGAGGTCGAAACCGTTCGCTTCCTGCCTCCATACCCGGAGAGAGCTTTCTGGCTCCGGACCGCGGACGCCTTTGAGTCCCTTGAGGGCGAATGCTTCCTAGTTTCCGGGGGTATGAACTTCGGCGGTTTCGGCGAGAGACTTGAAGAGCCGGTTTGAGGACGGAGGACACATAGACCCGGAGAGAGTTCCCCAAGCCGCGTATGACCTGAACGAGTTCCACATTGTGAACGAGGATTTTGAGCTGTCAGCGAGCTTCACCCACGACAGAGAGCTGATTTTCAGGGGCACGAGGGAAAGGATGAATACGACGCTGCAGATCTTGGACGACGTAGAAGGGTTGTTTCGGTACACGCAACCACTGGGACGCAGAGACCACGAACTGGACTCCGGCAAGTACTACAAGGAGCAAGCGGTTGGAGAGATCGTGAAGAGGAAGGCCGAGGACGAGGATGTCTGGATGTCCAAAGACCTCGAGAGACCGGAAGAATTCCGAAGTACCTCGAACAACGCGACGCCTTGATGTCGTTACTGAAAGAGCCAGCCGAGTTATACAACGTTACCACGCACCCGCCCTCGTCACGAGACGCACCGCCGCAGCGGGTCAAGATGTCGTACCCCGGTCAGTGGTACGCAACGCCCGGTGATGTTTCTTGGGCCGTGAGACTGTACTACGACAGGCACCTCAAGGTGTTCGCCGACACGAAGGAAAGACTGGAAGAGCTATCCAACTCCCTCGAGGTCTAGTCCATCCGCCTGACTGAGTCCGTCATCCAGCAGCCTGAATGCTCGCCGGACTCCTGTATCGAGAGGCGGAACTCGTACACCGCGTGCGCCCCGTCCTTTTCGAGCTCCACGACCTGCATCGCTTCCGTCTCGTTCCTCTGCATCTGGCGGTAGTCCGCGCTGTCGTGGTCAAGCATATCGCCGTAGATGTCGTTGTGAACCATCTCCTTGAACCGGGGCAGCGGGCCGGTACTGCGTTTGTTGGCGGGCGAAGCGAACTCGTAGGCGATCTCTATCCCTGCGTCCTCCTGCGGCGTGTCATTCTCCCCTAGTGCCTCCACCTGGAGTTCGACGACCTTCTCTGGTTTGAGCTCCTTTGACGGTTCTCTGTGAGCTATCTCCTCCTTCATACCAGACGATTGGTTTCGAGTGTAATATGTGTTGTCTCTCTAAGCCAGGTGTCTCCAATAACTGGAGCACATGGTGTGTGAGGTATCTCTTCTTCGGCACATCGCAGGCTACACCTGCTTTTCTTCGGAGTCGGTCGAGACCCTGCCTCCCTGCCACTGGCCCTCATAGGCACGTTCCAGACCTCCATAGGCCTGTTTGAACACTATCTCCGCGATGCGGCTGCCCTGTTCTATGCGGAAGTCTCGGCTCGATACGTTCTTGACGCCGAATATCAGCGGTCCGGAGTACCCAGGGTTGGTGTTGGTTCCTTTGAAGTAGATGCCGCTGCGCTGGAGCGTGGAGCGGGGGTAGACGTCCGGCATCAGGTGTGCCTCAGTTCCGTCTAGCTTGACTGGCTTCGCTGGAACATCGACCTCTTCCATAGTTTCGACCAGGTAGTAGTCGCCGGACTCTATATCGAGCCACTCGCCCTCGTTCAGGACCTCCTCGGAGTCAGGCGTATCTCGCCTTTCCGTGCCGAGGAATCCGTCAGAGCTGAGCTCGTACGCCGTACCCAGACGAACCTCAAGCCCAACACCCTCGGGGTTGCGTCTCTCACGCTCAGAGAGGTTTTCAATCAGGCCGTGTTCTTCCCTAAGCTCGAGGACCTTTGCTGCCGTGACTATCATTTATGGGGCGAGTGTGATTTGAACACACAACCTTCCGCTCTCTCCGAGCAGGTGCTCGTCATCGACCCTCTACAGGCCTCGGTCCTCCAACGCAGACCGGAACAATCACGCCTTCCGGTTGGCAGGTCGCTGGAGGCGGACGCTCTCCCAAGTTGAGCTATCACCCCGCACAATAGATAGAGGACATAGGCTTTTTGGGTGTTTCACAGAGCATGTCAGATGAGCTGTAGACCACACTGAATCATAAGGCCGAATAGGGTAGGTCTTGAACAGCATCGAAAGCTCTATCAGAGTCCAGACAGGTAGGAAAGGTGGAGGAGTGAGTAAAGGAGCAAGGCACTAATACTATATTCTGCATGTTCTTTGTGTCCACCGCGGTGGCGGTGAGTAGTGTGTGCTACTCTACTTCAGTTCCCGACCCGAACACCGCTACGTCACATAGTTATATTCCGTGGCTCTTCCTCTAGCTTGCTGAGCCTAGATTCTGCTTTATCTTGGGTCTGTACCTGAGGTGAATATGATGCCGTCTTCGGGGAATTCCTCCTGACTTATCCATCTTCCGTAGCTCCCGCCATTTTCAGGGTCTGCTGCAGGATTTAGCATGGTTCGTACCTTGTCTTCACATAACCCGATCTCTTGTGCCTCTTCTACGAGTGTGTCATAGTCATATCCATCTTCAACTAGCTTCATTATTTCGTCTTGGTCGGACCTAGATATTGTACTGGGTCTGTTTCCCTGCCTCAAGTTAGGTAATCCTTCGTCTCCTACGGCTCTCTCAATAGTCTGGAAACTTGTGCTAGCGGCGAAGTCCTCTCCCATGGGGTTGAGGCATGGGCTCAGATGGTTTTCTCTCGCGTCGAATGGCTTGTTGTTGAGGTTCGGGTCTCCGGACCAGTAGTTATCTGCAGTGAAGTTCCGGTAACGTTGGAATTTCGCCTCTTCGGCGTTCCCATCATGGTGGAACCATGAAGTTGCTGGTTGCGAACCGGCTAGCCAGACAGCATCTAGATATGTAGCGAACAGATCAGTTTCCTTCTCGCTGTAAGCAGTTTTGTGAGTGCTCTTCATACCTCTTATGCTAGGAGCAATCCCGTTTTCGCTCTGTTCTCTGATGTTCCGAATGAACTGCTGCTCATCGTCTCGCTCCCGCCTCCCCACACAAACATCAAGGTTTAGTTCTCGCTTCAACTGATTCCACCCGCCCTGTGGGTGTTCTTCTGATGAAAATCTGCGGGCTACTGTTTCGGCACTCACTAGACCTAGATCATTCCTGTTGTACTCTTTCTGGGTTAGCGGGTTTTCCGGATTATCCCAGATTTCGCTGTTG
>KB659938.1_pt22 | contig 14390 bp, 11 predicted proteins | sample 558768 | NCBI scaffold set KB644980.1 | reverse complement strand
CTCGGATCGGCCACGCCGAGCTCTGCGGCTCTTCTCGTATGTGCCGCTGGATCTGTTCTGCTGGTAGTAAAAGTTTTCTCCCGTTGCTGCGCGGCTGTACCGCTCGTTTCCAACGAACAGGTCGACGCCGTCTTCCGTCGGTATGTTGACGATGCTCCTGCCCCCCGTGACGCGGTCCATGTCGTACCTAGGTGCGAGGTCGATCAGCGAGCCGTTCGACTCTGTAATCAGCTGCATCGGGCCGGCGTACCTGGCAACGAAGAAGCCGTAGCCCTGTGGTGAGTGGTGGCACGCCACGCTCCTACCGGTGTACTGGTTGGTTACCTCCGATTCCTGCAGGAGGTCGACCCATTCCCCGTCCTGTAGGTCGTAGAGCCTGTCTTTCGTGTCTTTCTGACCGCCGTACCGCCCTCCCGTGGTCAGGGTGTAGATCTCTTCTTGGCCGTCGCCGTCGATGTCGCACCCGGCGGCACCTATCGCATTGGTTGTAGGGTCACGGAGTTCTCGGGGAGTGTCTTCCACGAGGTTGCCGTCCCTCCATCTCAGTAGCTGGTTGGGTCCTCCGAACCCGGTGGAGAACAGCTGTGTCTCGCCGTCCACCTGCACGGCGGCGATGCCGTATCTCCTCTGCGAGGGGTTGTCAGCGATTCTGTCTGTGATATCAATCAGGCTGCCGCTGTCACCCTCCGTTTGGTCTGTCGCGGTACCGACTGGGCCGTTTGCTTCTCCTTCAGTTCCCATACTGACTGTACCGGGAAGAACCGTGATAACGCCTGCGGAGAGGGCAATAGCGCCGACCACAGCCACGACCGCAATCCTGGCATCTATATCGGTCACCTGTGTATTTTGGGTTCGTCTCAACAAAAGGTTTCGCGGCGAAGATCCAGGTTTTTGAACCAGCCGGCACTTGTTTGTGTGTGGCTCTCTCCTTCGAGTTCCTGTTTGCGCTGGCGGTGGTGTACTCCACGAACTACTTCCTGATTCCGTCGGAGAAGTACGGCGTACCTGTTCTCGGGGCGGAGATAGTCGCGGGGATACTTTTTGGTTCCGTGTTCGGGACGCTGACCTCTTCCACGCCCGGGTTTGAGTTCATTACGTCGCTGGCCGCCATAGGCCTGATGTTGATAATGTTCGATGCCGGGCTGGAGCTGAAGCCCAGCGCCATCCGGCGGAACGCCAAGGTAGTGACGGAAATCGGCATCATGACGTTCCTGTTGCCGTTTGCGGCCGGTGTAGGCTTCGGACTGTTCCTCGGCCTCGGTGTGTTCGCCTCGATACTGATAGGAATCACGGTGTCAACTACCTCTCTAGGTCTTATCCACCCGTTGCTGGAGGAGTTCGAGCTACTGGGGTCCGACGAGGGACAGGTCATCCTCTCCGTGACGGTGTTGAACGACATTCTTTCGGTGGTTGCTTTGGCCTACGCAACCGCCTTCACTGGCGGCAGCCTGCTGACCTCGATCGCCATCGTGACCGCGGCAGTGGTGTTCTTCCTGTACATCGCACCGTTCAAGCTCTCGGGGTTGCTCTCAAGGTATCTGGCCGACACCATCGAGGACCACACAGTCCGGTTCTGTATGATGGCGCTCGTGGGCCTGGCCTTCATTATGGAGCATATAGGGATTCACGCCGTCCTCGGCAGCTTCTTCGCTGGTCTCCTGATATCGGAGATGGCGCACGACGGCCACGATGTCAACAAATCGATGCGGCCGGTCACCAATCTCGCGGCGCCGCTGTTCTTCTTTTTCGTCGGAGCCCAGCTGCCCGTCTCGAACTTCCCTGCGGGGAGCGTGGGTTTGATAGGGGGCGTGATAGCCATTGGTTTCGGGGCCAAGTTCGTGGGCGCCTACCTCGGTAGTGTGTGGGCTGGTGTCGAGGACAAGACCGAGTACATGCTGGTGGGTGCTATGCCGGGTAGGTTGTCGATAAGCGTCGCAGCCGCAGAAATCGGGCGCCGGCAGGGCATAATCCAAGATCCGCTGTACTACGCCTTCATAATACTGTCTATACTGTCGGTGTTCGTCTCGGTGTTCATCTTCCGGTATGTCGCCAGCGACTAGACCCTGACGGTGACGCGGTCGCCTTCCTCCAAATCCAGCGACTCGAAAGACTCCAGAAGCCACTCCGACCCGGTATCCGGCCTGTAGATGCTACCGGGTTCCAGGACACCTATTTCGAGGACTCGGCCACCCCCCAGAAAGTATAGGTTTAGGCTGTCCTCCACTAGGAAGCTATCGAGCGTGACCTTCCGACCTGTGCGGAACAGCATGTCTCCCTCTTCGCTTCTTCTAAGGCCCCAAGCCTTTTCGAGGGCGTTCTCAGCGAGCCTTGTCTCCATCTCGCGCCCCGGGGTCGATACCTCGACCTGTCTCACGCACAACCATCAGCGAACCATCCACATAAAACGGAGCTTGGCAACATTACTGTGTGGAACAGAACCTGTCCGAAAAGGAGAGAAATGTACGTCTGGGCATCGGAATAGCTCTTGGCACGGTGTCCGCGGTTGTGCTTGTCACTGGCCGACCTGAAGCAATACCAGACGAGGCCGCAGCAGGTCTTGGTCTGGCGTCCATAGGATTCTTCGTCAACTACTTCACCTGCTTCTGCGGAACGAAGAGGCTGGTCAGGAGTGCTGTGAACAAGGTTAGATAGCTCGAGTACTGTTACGCTTCTATGTAGATGTTGCCTTTCAGTTCGCTGACCTCGCCGTCCACCATGTCTGTCTCCGTGTCAAGCTCTCTCTGTGAACGGACAATTATCCAGCCGTCGCTTCCCTTTAGTGTGTATAGGTATGCCTCCTCTGTCCGTTTTTGGAACTCCAGCTGGCCCTGAACCTGTACGCGGCTGCCCTTCATGCCCTCATCTATCTGATCGGGGCGGAGCTCGGTGGTGACCTCTGACTCGTTCCAGGTCTCGAGCTCCACGTTCACTATCTTCCTTACATCGCTCTTTGTGACCGTCCTATCGTCAACGTAGTCCATCAGTTCGTTCATTCTAGACTTGATGTCCTCCATTTCCTGGCTGAGCTCGGAGGACTCTACTTCGGAACCCGAGTCAATGCTGGACTCCAGCGCCATGACTCTAGTGCTTAGCTCTTCCACTTCCGACTCTAGGTCGGTGGTGGGAACACTTTCCTCAAGGTCCGTCAGCCTCTTTTTGACGCCTGCAACCTCGCTTTGTGTGGCGGTGTCTTCGATCTTTGAGGCTGTGTCTTCGATTCTCTCTGTCAGAGTTTGTTCGACTCCCTCTAGGTATTCTGTGTCGGCGTATGTTTCGTCTATCTCGTGTCTCAGTGACTCCAACTCCTCGCTTTCCGCGTAGTTTCTCAGCTGTTTCTGGACCTGATCTTGGCTCTGCTTCACATCTTCGCGCAGTTCTCCAAAGCTATCCCTGATTTGGCCGAGGCTCTCGCGGGTGTTTTCCAGCTGCCTGAGGTCGGCTTTGTTATCCAACCTGTTGAGGTCGCCCTCAGCCTTCTCAAGTCGCTGCTTTGTATCTTCCAGAGACTGGCGTAGGTTCTCTATATCTTCGCTCTCTGCGCCGCCGGAGGCGGATTCGAACTCATCAACAGCCTGTTCCAGGGATTTAAGTCTCTGATCTATGTCTTCGACCTCTTCTGGTTCTGCGGCCGAGAGAGAGTTCAGTTCTTCCTCCAGTAGTGCGAGCTGGGAGCTGTTCTCTGTCACAGCCTTCTCAAGCCCCTCAAATTGCTCGTCTGTAGACCCAACAGCGTCTTCTAGGTCGTCTAGGGAGTTGTTTATCTCTGTCAAACGCTCCTCGCTCGTCGCCTTGAATTCATGAAGCTGCTGGACACTTACCGTATCCTCCTTTAGCTGGCCTACTTCCGACACCATCTCTTCTTGGGTGTTACCGACGTGTTCAATCTCCTCCTCGGCACCCTCCACTCTCTGCTGAAACGTGTCTAGACTGTCATCTATCTCAGTAAATCTTTCGGAATTATTCTCCCGGATATCCTGGATCTCACTCTTCTTGACGGATTTGTCCCTGAGACTCGATACCTTTGATTCCAACTGTGTTCTCTGTTCGCTCAGGTTTGCAATACGGTTCTCCAGTGCCTTGCGCTGTTCGTTGACTTCCTGCTCAAGGTTCTGCAGAGACTGCTTCTCTGCCGACGTCTCCTCCAGCGACTCTACTCTCGAAGCCAGTTTTTCATTTCGCTCGCTCATGTCCATGACAGAGCTCAGGTCGTCATCAATCCGTTCAATCTTCTGCTCGATCTCCGTCTGCGTTGTTTGAAGCTCCTCGCTCTCGGCCTTTGACGACTCTATGGACTCTATCTTCGAGTCTACGGCTTGCTCTCTGCTGGCGGCTTGCTTCCTGACTTGTTCAATCTCTCCGTTAAGTTGCTCTACGCGTTCCTCAAACTGTTTTCTTGACTCCAGCAAATCCTCGATCTCATCTCAATGTGTGGGATATCTTCGGTGTCGGCCTTGGCCTCGCGCAGATCTTGGAGCCTGTCTCTGAGGTTTTGTACATCCTCTACAGTCGGAACATCTGTCTTAGCTTCTTGGACCCTCGATTCCAGCTGTTCGGGAGAGACACCTGACTCTTCCAGTTTTCCTATGTCTTCACGCAAGTCCGAATAGTTCTCTTCTGTTTCGTCTCTGAGGTCTTGAATCTCCTCGGCGACCTGGCCAATCTGCTCCGTGTTCTCAGAGAGACGGGAGTTGTGGTCGCTGAGCTGGAGGCTCACCTCGTTTGAGAGCGAGTTAAAATGAGTGTGGAGGTCATCTGTCTTCTGCTCCATTTCGTTTTGAGCTGACTCAAGTCTGTCTACCGCGCTCTGTACTTGTTCTATTCGACTGGTCTTGTTGCTCAGTCTCTCATCTAGGTCCTGAATATCCGAGGACATAGACTCCTGTTTCTGGGAGCGTTCCGTCTCCATGTCTTGTACGCGTTGTTCAGTCTCTTTGACGGCTGAGCCAACCGCATCTAGCCTATCTCTCACGTCAGAGTTGTCTTGTTTCAGCGAGCCAATGGTTGACCTTATTTCAGATGCGCGTGTTTCAGATGCGGCACGTATTTCTGCCAAATCTTCGTCTGTAGCCGCGTTCTCCAGGCCTTGTTCAAGTTCTTCGACTCGGCTTTCAGTCGCCATAGACTCCACCTTGTCCCTCAACGAGTCCAAGGCAGCCTGGTCTACAAGCTCTGATCTAGTATCCTGTATCCGTCCGTCTAGACTCTCCAGTCTACGCCTAACATCGTCGAGCGCCTTCTGGTCGGCCGCGGATTCCTTGAGATTCTCGACAGTTTTCTGGTCGGCCAGTCCCTGCGTAGCGGAATCCAGTTTGCTGGTTAGCTCGCCTATATTGGTTCTTATTGACTCGACGCTCTCTTCATCGGCCTTCGCATCTGCGAGTGACTCAACGTCTGATCTGAGGTTCTTCAGTTCCTCCTCTGCTTCCTCCACAGCGGAGACTCTGTGGTCGAGCTCGCTCAAATCGGAGTTCACCTCCTGTTGGAGTTCTTTTTGTAGGTTTTCCACGGTGTCGAGTTTCTCGGTGTGTGTCTGGATGTCGGATTCGGTATCCGAGACTCTGTCCTCTACCTGCGTTACAGACTGCGTGAGGGATTCAAAGTCCGATCTGACGTGGTCTAGTTGCTCAACGTCTGCCTTCTGTTCATCCAGAGCGTGTGTCTTCTCCTCCAATCTCTGTTCTATGGCGGCTGCCTTCTGGTCGGATGCCAGCTGATCCCTCATGCGTGCTTCCATGTCTCGGAGTGTCCCTGTTCCTGCTGGCGTAGTTCCGCCACGTCTTCGACTATTCTATGTTCCAGTTCTTGATGCAGTCTTTCGAGATCGTTTTCGGTCGCTTGAGTACGTTTTATGTCGTTTTGCGACTGTCTGAGATCTGAGAGCTTGTCATCTGTGTTTTGGAGACGCGAGTCAACTTCTGATAGCTTCTGGGTGTTTTCGGACAACTCCGAACGTGCTTGTTCAAGCTCGCTCTGCTCAGCGGTTTCGCGTCGTGTCTCCCTTAGTTTTGACTGTAGCGACTGAATGTCTTCCAAGCTCTTTTGGAGCTTCTCTTCCGAGGCAGACGAGCTCTCTACTTCTTGGAGTTCTTGTTTTATGTCTGCGTTCGTTTCCTGTATCTGTTCTTCGGCGTCTTCGAGCTCTCTTCTCAGATCGTCTATGTCGGCGCTGAGTCTGTTCTGCGAGTTCTGAAGATCTTCGAGGTCGTTCCCCTGATGTTCAATCGTTGACTCAGTTTCTGAGACTCTGTAGTCGACACTCTTCAAATACTGGTCCATTGATTGGGTCTTTTCCCTGACCTGCTGGAACCTCTCGGAGTCTGTTTTCTGTTCATCAATCTGGTCGACCCGCGATCTCAGGGTTTCTAACGAGTCCGTCTCCGCCTTTGATGCGTCAAGGTCTTCCAGGTCGTCGCTGAGTTCGTTTTCAAGCTCTTCAATGCGCTGCTCGGACACAGAATTCTCCTTCAGCTTCGATTCAAGTTCCTCGAGACGCCTACGCTCATCAGTTTTTAGCTTGTCTGCGGTCTTTGATATCTCTTCTTCGAGTTTCTCTATCTCTGCTTTGAGCTGTTTCTTCTCGGGGTATTCCTCCCGAATCGTCTGTATCGTGTCTTTGAGACCTGAGATCTCTTGCTTAGCTTGATCGGTGTTTGATTTGACCTCTTCAATCTCTTCTGCTCTCTCGGATATTTTGTGGTGAACGTCCTGCAAATCTCCTTCGAGGGCGGTGTTCTCACCCAACTCTTCTGTCGTTGATTCTAGATTACGTACGTCTTCTGCTATGTTTTGGAGTCTCTCACTGGACGGAGAGTTCTGTTCGATTTCGTCTAGCCTGTCTTTGATTTTGTCAATGGAGTCGATAGACGCCTTGCGGGTGTTCAGATCCTTTAGTTCATGTCTCAAGTCCCTGAGTGCGTCGGCCTCGGCTTTTTGGTTCTGTAGTCTTTCTGTAAGGGTTTCAATTTCGTCAATCTCCTCTTCGAGCTCCGTCTTGACTGCTTCGGCGTCCGCACTGCTCTCTACCTCGTCACTAAGCTGGGCAAGACGGTCCTCCATTTCGTGGAGAGTCTCCAACTCCTGTCTTAGTTCCTCAACACCTTGTTCGGTGGCGGAGTCGTCGACCCTACTAGCTAGGTTCTCTATCTGTTCCTCCAGCTCCGACCTCGTGGCTTCCGTCCTCTTCGAAACGTCTTCTATGTTGTTCAGGGCTGATTCCAACATGTCTTCGCTGGCGGTCGAGTGATCTAGATCCTGTAATCTTTGTCTCAGGGCGTTGAGCGAGTTCTCATCGGCCGAGCTTTGTTCTACTTCCTGTACTCTTTCTTTCAGTTCCTCCTCGAGCTCTGTTTTGGAGTTCTCTAGTTCATCTAGTCTCTCTTGGGTCTGTTCAGTCTTGGTCTGTAGGTTTCCAGTTTGAGTGGTGAGATCACTTATGGTTTTTTGTACCGCCTCGATGGTATCTGCATCTACTTTATCGGTCTCAATCTGTTCGATTTGCTGGGCTAATTCGTCGAGGCTCTCGCTTTCGACGAAGTTGTCTTCGATCTTTTGTAGGTCGTCCTCCAGCGACTCCATGCTGTTGAGCGCCTGTTCCAGGTGTTCTGACGAGGCGGACGAGTTCTCTAAAGCCTCAAGGTCCTGTCTAAGCTTTGAGAGAGACTCGGCCGATGCCTTCTTCGTCTTGAGCGCTTCCAAGTCGTTCTGAACCTCTCCCAGAGCCTCTGCGTCTGGTTTCTCATCGGCTACTTCCTCTATCCTGTGTCTCAGGTCTTCGGACTCCTCCCGCAGCTTGCTATCTACTTCTTCCGGTGTCGGCAAATCGGACAGTTCAGTCTCGAGCGATCTTACCTTATGCTTGACGTCGTCTAGTTCTTCCTTCCGCGCGGAGTCATCGAGTTTCCGCTCGATTAAGCCGGTTCTGTCCTCTAGCGATTCCCGAAGTTCACGCGTCCGCTCTGAAACACCGTCTATGTCCTCGATGGCTGACCTAAGGGCTGCCTGTTCTGCTTTGCTATCCTCGAGGTACTGTATTCTATCACCTATCTCATCGATAGATTCCGCGGTCGCTGAACGCTCACGTAGGTCGTCTATACTGTCCAGCATCTCCTGTTTAAGCTCTTTTTTGGACTCCTCGAGCTTTTCGACACGGTTCCGCGTGCTCTGCATGCGGGACACAGCCTTGCCTGTTGACTTGTCGAGGTCGCTGACTTTCCGCTCAAGAACCTCGACCGCCCTAGACTCAGCTTTTCCACTCTCCAGTTCCTCCACCTGTGACGCTACCTCCTCGAGCGCCTCCTTGGAGGATTTGCTTGAGTCTATGTTATCGATCCTGTCCTCAAGAGCGGTCAGTTCCTTCTCACTGGCTTTCTGCCGGGTCAATGTCTGGATTTCTCCCTGTACGTCGGACTGCATCTCGTTCATCTGTTGGCGGGCCTGTTCAATCTCGTCAGCCAACGTTCCAGTGCTCTCGTCAATTTCCTCCTGCAGTTCTGATACTAGGGAGACCATAGTCTCGGCCTCTTTCCTCTTGCTCTTCTCAAGTTCCTTCCTGATGTCGGTCCTGTCTTCTCTAAATTGGTCTAGAATTCCCACACCGAAATTTTCCTTCAACCGCCTTAAAGTTCTAGCGGTTCCTGAGTATGTGAAATTCAAAGACAGGAAATCTAAGGAGATATGTCGCGAGATAGTCGGCAAAGAGTTAGTCCGGCACGAGGGAGGTGGGGGCGCGACAGCAGGTGTCATAGTGGAAGTTGAGAGTTATGTCGGGGACGTGGACGCTGCCTCGCATCTTTCTGGAGGCGTAACCAGTCGAAACACGCCGTTCTTCGGGGGTCCAGGGAACATTTACGTTTTCAAGTCTACGGGCACAACAATCTGAACTTCATATCGACGTATGCGGGGCATCCAGAGTGCATACTTGTTCGTGCACTGGAGCCCACGGAGGGAACAGAGGCAATGAGAGACAGGAGAGGCTGCGGAGAAGAAACCAAGCTGTGTTCAGGTCCGGGAAGACTTACGGAAGCGCTGGACATCAACAAGGAGAGGCACAACAACACCGCCTTGCAGGACTCGGTGGTGGAGCTGCGCGGCACCGATAGAGAACCAAAGATAGCTGTGACGGAGAGGGTTAATGTCTCCGGAGCTGAGGACTGGCCACTGCGTTTCATCGCCGTTGGAAACCCGCATGTATCGGAAGTGAAGCCACCGTGCGATCCAGAACACGAAGACGTAAGGGACGCGTACAGGAGGCTAGAGAACTCAGGTCCTCCAAAACGCCCTAATCAATAGTTGGGTGTCCCAGCGTGCAAGTGCGGCTGAACCAGTGTGAAGCGTCATAACGTTCGGGCCCGTTTATTGCCTTGAGGAGTGGCGTGGCTGTCCGCCTTGGATCCGAGTGCCTGGCGAAGGCGTGGTTCCGAAGGAGGAAAGTCCCGGCTCCCAAGAGGTGTGGCAGGGGAGAGCCCTGTGGCGCTCAGGCGACCGCAAACCCGGAACCGCAACACCGGCCAAAACCGGTGGTAGGCCCGGGACAGGTGGACCGCAGAGACGACACGACCCCGACAGGGGAAGCGGTGAAACGAGGTCCAGCCACACCGGGTGCAAGGTAACGAGCCGCTCAGCTGAATGCAGCCACAGCAACAGAACCGGGCTTACGACCACCCTCATCTCTTTTTAGTCTAGCCCGTGACATCTACGTATGGCCGACAACCAGCAGGGAGGACAGCTGCCAACCGGACAGGGCGGCCTAGTATCATACTTCGAGTCCGAGTCAGGGTTCGAAATAGGACCCAAGACCGTGGTAGCTCTAGTGGCTGTCGTCGCGGCGGTCGAAGTAACACTCCAGACACGTGCGATACTCGGTCTCTTTGTCTGACACTTGAGATACCTATGCTGTTTGACGTCTTCCGGGTCGCTGTGGGTACAGAACTTTTGAGCCTGTTCTTAATTGATATTCCGTATGGAAACCAAAGAGATCTCCTCGATAGACGTCCTCGAGTTTGAGAACGATATAAAGCCGGATTCCCCGGTGCCCGAAGTTATCGAGACAGATAGGTTGGAACTGAGGAAAATCGGTTCCATACATACCGATGTCCACGAGCTACACGAGCTGCTCCACGATCTGGAAGACCCCGATGAGGTATTTCGCCTCTGTGGGTGGCGAAGGTCTGAGTCTCTAGGAGATACCATTGATTTCGTGGAGTCGAGGGAGAAGGCGTGGAGGAACGGGCGTTTCGAGTACGCAGTTGTAGAGAAGTCTTCTAGAGAGTATGCGGGGACGGCATATATGGAGTTCTCAGAGGGGCTGACCGACTGCGAGCTCGGTTATTGGATGAGAAAGCCTTTCTGGGGCGAAGAGTACAGCTCCGAGCTATCAGACGCCTTCGTACACATAGCGTTCAAACTCGTCGATGTGAACTATGTGGAGGTTGGATGTCTGTCCGAGAATGAGAAATCGCTGAGGGCGATGCAGAAGTATCTAGACAGGTACGGAGCTGTCTTCACCGGCACCAACGCAGTGAACAGCAGTTCGTACATGGATGTGGAAGAGCGTACACTGGCACACCACGAGTTCGTGGTGAGAAAGAGTGACTTCGAATCCAAGGAGACAGGCATCACGACAGAGATACCGGGCATAAACTTCGAGGACACTAATCTAGAACGCTAGCTCTGGTAGACATAGTAGATTAGTTTTTGGCCCGCTTCAGTGTCCGTAGCTTTCCGTACGAAACCTGCGCTAGTTATGGATGACCTGCTCTTCTCATTCGGTGCGTGCGTCCTCACGCCCACGCAGTCGTAGTCTGACTCGGGCAAAACGTCTTCAAACACCCTCCTGTACATCCTGCGTGCGATACCCTGGTTTCTGTGCCCTCTATCCACAAGTGTGAGGTTCACGTACACGCATGGACAGAAACGTTTGATAGGTGATCTCACTCCTCCCCTAGTAAACAGGACAAAACCGGCTATCTCACCGGACTTTCTCGCAGTGACAATGTCCTTACCGGCAACAAAACTGTCTACCACTGCCTCGAACGACTTGTTCCTGTCCATAAGCGATACAGTGAAGTCGTCCGCGCTCGCTCTCAACAGAGCGCCTATCTTCTCTCGGAACTGCTCGGCACCTCCCTCGTACCCAACGCGGTAGGTCACAGTAGCTTGAGGTACCGCACGCTGAAAACAGTTCGTAGCAAACGCGGAGAGGTTCGAGCGTCCAAACACGGATGTCGGTATCACGTGGTGTCTGTGCATGACACGGCAAGCACCTCTTTACATCCCACTGACAAGCTCCCTCAGCTAGAGGAGAGCGCAATATTTCGTGAGTGCTTGCTGACCAGTTTTAACCATAAACTGACATTGTTTCGATGGGCCCGTAGCTCAGCTCGGACAGAGCAACCGGCTTCTAAGAACCGTAGCACCTAAATTGCAGGTTCAGAGACACCGGTAGGTCGAGGGTTCAAATCCCCCCGGGTCCGCTCATGCAGGTACGAGACAAGGAGATTGGCGTAATTGCTTTGTCAACTATCTTATCCCAAAATTGTTCTCAGTGGCGCCCTCAGGTGCCACGTCATCACCAAAGTTGCCGTGCCTCCTACATAGATTAGTCTCCCCTTCTTTGCAGCTGGCGTAAATAGACCCGAGGTCTGTTATCTCAACCTCCGCGACATCGTACGTCGGTATGATTTCTATTTCGAGTTCGCTTGGAGCAATATATAACTCGGCATTGTGTTGCGATCCTCCGTAAGTATTCCTTATAGCCGATTTCACCTCTGACTTTACATGCTCTTCTTCATACTCTTTTTCCTGCTGAGAGAGATCACCACCAAAATCGTAGTGGTCAACCACGTATCCCACTTCGTGGAGCTCATTCTCGGTGTTGTCCATGCGAAACACAGTAGATTTAACACATAAATACAGGCACGAATGATTGCTGTGGACACCACAAACATACCGGTAGAGGCCGAGATTCTCGTACAGAAACTGCCGTGCGACATGGGTATACACAGGACAGGTAGGAAGGGAACGTTGAAAGCGCCAGAAGTGCTGCTGGAGGACGCCGAGCTCGAGAGCCGGGTACACGTATCGGAGGTGTTCCCGGACGAGTTCGACCTTGAGGAGACACACCGCCGAATTCAGCGACACACCAGAGAGATGCTGGGATATGACACGCCGCTCCTGTCTGTAGGAGGGGATCACTCCGTATCGTACCCGGTCCTCAAAGCAGTCAAGCAGCACCAGCCCGACCTGTCCCTGGTGTGGCTGGACGCCCACCTGGACGCCAAGCGGCCTGTGGACGAACGCACATCTCACGACGTGGTTGTGCGGAGACTAGTAGAGGAAGGTGTATTCAAACCTAGGGATATCTTCTGTATCGGAACAACAAGGATCGACGAGGACGAGAAGGATCTAAGCAGTAAGCTCAATGTCTACAGACCTGCAGATATTCCCGAGGCAGCGGACGCGGTCAACGGCCCGGTGTATGTCTCGTTTGACATTGATGCGGTCGACGTCAGCGGAACAGGGTATCCGGACGGCGAACTGTCGTTGGGGGAGTGCCGGGAACTGGTCAGGCAGTTGGACGTGCGGCACGCTGACCTGGTTGAGGCCGCGCCACCGCTCGATCGCGACGTCGTCGCATCCGGGGAGGAAGCGCTCAGTTACCTGTCGAGGGCGTTGGCAGAAAGTTATTAACAAGCGTTACGTTTGCGGTATGTGGCTCTGCTAGGCTTGTTCGGCGATGAAGAGGACGACTCGGAGATGGAGTTCGACGGTAACGACCGTTTCGACTTCACTCTGTCGGAGGAGAAGAACGTCAAGCTCACGAAGGACATAGATGAGCCCTCGGACGTGGACGTCAGGTATCCGCTGATCCGGCCGTTCGCAGAGGCGCACGTGAAGTGGGACGATAAGGAGAAAACCCTTCGTTACCGGCTGGAGGAACCCGGACTGAGCGACCGAGAACAACAGGTCATGCAGAAGGTCAAGGACAACCTGTCGGAAAAGATAGATATATCTCTCTCCAGCATCCAGAGCCGCGAGAAGATAATAGCGTACCTGGAGAAGAAGATAGATGAGCTGTTGCTCGAGCTGGGAATCAGGCTGGAGAGCGAGAGCGAGGACCGCGTGCTCTACTACATATACAGAGACTACGTCGGGCTGGGCAAGGTGGAGCCTCTGATGCACGACCCGTATGTCGAGGACATCGGGTGCGACGGGATCGGAACACCCATCTTCGCCGTCCACAGCGAGTTCGGCTCTGTCAAGACCGATGTAGTCTACGAGGAAGAGGAGCGGCTCGAGAACGTGGTCATCAAGCTGGCGGAGCGCGCCGGCAAATACGTCTCCTACGCCGACCCCCTCCTAGACGGCGCCCTCCCGGACGGAAGCCGTGTCAACGCCTCCCTAACAGAGGACGTAACCTCCAAGGGACCCACCTTCTCAATCAGAAAGTTCCAAGACACGCCGTTCTCCGCCGTCGACATGATGGACCTCGGCACCGCCAACGCCGGTGTCATGGCCTACATGTGGATCATGGAACAATACAACCAGTCGTTCCTCGTAGTGGGAGGGAACCTCGACTGGAAAGACATCTTTCCTCAACTCCGTGGTGTCTTTCATACCCCCGGAGGAGAAGGTGGTGTCCATCGAGGACACCCGGGAACTCCGCCTTCCACTGGAGAACTGGATTCCATCGGTCACCCGCGAAATGATCTCCGGCAGCTCCGCCACCGACGTCGACATGGACCAGCTCCTGAAAGAGTCTTTCCGCCAGAACCCGGACTACGTCATCGTTGGAGAGGTCAGAGGAGAGGAGGCCTCCGTGCTGTTCCAGGGCCTGTCTTCCGGTCACCCCGGCGCAGGTACCATGCACGCATCCAGCCCCGGTGCCGTCGTCAAACGCCTCATCACACCGCCGATCTCGCTCTCACCGGCACTGGTCGAGGCCTTAGACGCCCTCGTGGTCATGACACACGCCAAAGGCGTGGAGAACAGCGCCCGTCGCGTGAAGGCAGTGCACGAGCTCCAGAAGGTCGTGGGAAGCGGCTCCGCCCGGACAAACGAGGCTTTCTCCTGGACTGCCAGAACCGACTCGTTCAACAAGCGGGGCGACCCCAAACTGTTCGACCAGATAAGCGAGGACTACGGCGTTCCCAAGAACAAGCTCAAGGAGGAGTTCGAACAGCGAAAGAAGGTTCTGCAGTGGCTCCAAGACAAGGAGGTCACCGAGTTCGACAGAGTGGCAGATGTCATAGCATCCTACTACAAGGACCGTGAGAAGGTGCTCAAGATGGTGAACTCGGGCGAGGCCAGCCTAGACGATGTCATCGAAGCAGAGCTGGAGGTAGGCGTATCGAGACCCGACCTCTTGGCGAACGAGACGGAGGAATCTGAGG
>KB659972.1_pt397 | contig 14402 bp, 11 predicted proteins | sample 558768 | NCBI scaffold set KB644980.1 | reverse complement strand
TTCGCCCGTTAGTAACTCGACCCAAACAGATATATACCAGTTTCAGATGACCCCACCGGCTCGTCGAATTTGGTGGTCCACATCTGCGGGGCAGTCTCCGCCCCAGTGGCAACACGGCGGCAGGTGGGTCACACACTCCGGTCTGCTCGCGTGGCGCGAGACCAGGCGACATCGACAGGTTCGGACGACAGGGTGGACCGGGCATCGCCCCTTCCAGCAACAGACCGCCAGTCCGGGGAAGCCCGGAGACCCGGATGCACTCACAGCGGTGAGTTCGGGTACATCACACTGGCGGGTGTACTCAGCGTCGTCAGACCGACCCCGAGTGTGGCCCACTCGGTGACCCGAAGCGGGGTCGCGCTCACTCGTCGAGTGCGACCGGAACACCCTCGCCTGCCACGTCGGCTGCGAACGCGCTCGAATCGGTCTCGAGTGCGTCGAACGTGTTGTAGTGAACCGGAACAACGAGTCCAGGGTCCATCGCCGACGCGAGGTCGGCAGCCTCCCGACGGTCCATCGTGAACGACCCGCCGATTGGTGGACAGAACACGTCGATGTCGAGTTCGGCGTGGCCCGCCAGCACGTCGGTGTCACCGGGCCAGAGGAGGCGCGTGTCCTCAACAGACAGGATGAACCCACAGCCACGACCCTCGGGGTGGAAAGGGGTGCCGTCGGCACGGACCCGGGGGCCGTCGGGTTCGTTGTATGCCGGGACAGTCCAGAACGGGACGTTCGCGGCGACCCCCTGTTCCTCGCCGCCGACTCTCCGGACACCCTGTGGCAGGTCGACGAACCGCGGCAGATCGCGGCTCCCTCTGCGTGGCTGTATCCCCTCGAACGCGAGCACTGTCGCGTCAGGGGCGGCAACGCGCTCGATACCGTCGGGGTCGTAGTGGTGGCGGTGGGTGACACAGACGAGGTCACCGTCCCGGGGTCGGTAGTCGGTCGCCGACGGGTGTGCCGCTGCTGCCCCGGGGCTGTCGGCCTCCCACGCCCCGGTCAGCGCACCGTACCGACCGGGGTCGAGATACACCACCGTCTCGCCGGCGGTAACCCGGAGTGTCGCGTACCCCAACCACTCGACTGTGAGGCTGTCGTACTCGATGGCCATGCACTTGCATTGGGTCCGGCGATACAAGGGCGTTAGCCTCACCCACAGCACACTGGTGGCCCCCCATCTGCGGGACGACGCCCCCGGTCCGGAACAGTGGCTGATACGTGTTGGTAGTGTCAGACCGACACCGCGACCCGAAACATCTTATTACCCAGAGAACCAATAAAGAATGATGACCGATACCGTGGACGACGTCGACATGCCGTTTGAAGACGAAGCGTCCAAACAGGAGAAGATCGAATCGCTACAGCAGCGGCTCGAGGTACTCGAGGAGCAAAACGAGGATATGCGGGACAAACTGCTGGACGCAAACGCGGAGAACAACAAGTACCAGCAGAAACTGGAGCGACTGACACACGAGAACAAGAAGCTCAAACAGTCTCCCCTGTTCGTGGCCACAGTGCAGGAGATATCGAGCGACGGTGTCATAATCAAACAGCACGGCAACAACCAGGAGGCGCTGACCGAGGTGACAGACGAGATGCGCGAGGAGTTGGAGCCGGACGCCCGGGTTGCGGTGAACAACTCACTCTCTGTGGTGAAGTCACTCGACGACGAGACGGATGTCAGGGCGCGGGTGATGCAGGTCGACCGCAGTCCGGAGGTCGCATACGGCGATATCGGGGGTATCAAAGAACAGATCGAGGAGGTACGAGAGACCGTGGAGATGCCGCTCCGCAACCCCGGTATGTTCGACTCGGTCGGTATCGACCCGCCGTCGGGTGTGCTGTTGCACGGCCCGCCGGGCACCGGCAAGACGATGCTCGCAAAGGCCGTCGCGAACCAGACCGACGCCACGTTCATCAAGATGGCCGGTTCGGAACTCGTCCACAAGTTCATCGGTGAGGGCGCAAAGCTCGTCCGTGACCTGTTCGAACTCGCCAGACAGAACGAACCGGCGGTGATATTCATCGACGAGATCGACGCCATCGCGGCGAAACGCACCGAGTCGAAGACCTCCGGTGACGCCGAGGTCCAGCGTACGATGATGCAGTTGCTCTCGGAGATGGACGGGTTCGAGGACCGCGGCGAGATAAGCATCATCGCGGCAACCAACCGGTTCGATATGCTCGACCGTGCCATTCTCCGCCCCGGCCGGTTCGACCGCCTCATCGAGGTGCCGAAGCCGGACCCCGAGGGTCGTGGACAGATCTTCCAGATTCACACCCGCGATATGAACGTCAGTGACGGCGTCGACTTCGACGGGTTGGCCGAGATGGCCGGCCAGTCCTCGGGTGCGGATATAAAAGCTGTCTGTACAGAGGCCGGGATGTTCGCCATCCGTGACGACCGGACGGTGGTCGAGATGGCCGACTTCCGGAACGCCTACCAGAAGATACAGAACGAGAGCGACGAGGAGGTTTCGCGGACGTTCGCGTGACCGCGGACCGACGCTGTTAGGCACAGGACCTTACCGGCTCTGGCACGAACAGTATGTAATGAGTTCGAGCCCGAACCTGTTCTGGCATCGACGCGACCCGCGGATCCGTGATAACGCCGGTCTCGCCGCAGCCGCGCGCGATAGCACCGTCGTCCCGGTGTTCGTCTACGAAACAGACCTGCTGGGGACGATGGGGTCCCGGCAGCGTGCACTTTACTTTGGACATCTCAGGAAACTCACCGAGCAGTATCGCGAGTACGGAAGTGACCTGGTGGTCCGGGCTGGGGAGCCGAGCGAGGTGCTCGTTGACCTGGCGGCGGAGTACGGGGCAGACACGATCTACTACAACGACCACTACCGGGCGGCGCGGCGCAACCGGGAGCGGCGTGTCGAGACCGCCCTCTCGCAGGCCGGTGTGGACCGGGAGTCCCGGACTGATCTGGTGCTCGTCGACCCCGGCCGTCTGGAGTCGTCGTACCCGAACCACAGCCAGTTCCACAACGACTGGGAGCAGGTGCCGAAGCGTCCGCCCTACCAGGCGCCGTCGCCCGACTCACTGGCCGGGGTGTCCGACGGAACCACAGTGCCGGAACCCGACGCGGACATCGACCTGCCCGAGGGGGGGTACAAGGCTGCCCGTGACCGACTCGACGAGTTTATCGATACGGGCATCACCTCCTACAACGACACCCGTGACGACCTCGCAAAGGCGGTGGAGGAACCCACGAGCGCGGTGTCGCGGCTGTCGCCGTATATCTCGACCGGTGCGATCGGTATCCGCGAGATATGGGCGGCCGCCGGCGACGTGTACGACCGGGTCACCGGGGGCGAGCGTCGCAACGTCAGAAAGTACCGCTACGAACTCTCCTGGCGCGAACAGAACTACCACCTCCTGTACAACAACCCCGACCTGGCGGTCTCGAACTACAAGTCGTTCCCGAACGAGATCGCCTGGCGCAACGACGACGCGGAGGCAGAGGCCTGGAAGCGCGGCGAGACGGGGTACCCCCTGGTCGACGCCGGTATGCGCCAGTTGAACCAGGAGGGGTACGTCCACAACAGACCCCGACAGGTTGTGGCGAGTTTCCTGACAAAGCACCTGCTCGTCGACTGGCGGGTCGGCGCGCAGTACTTCACGAAACAGCTGCTCGACCACGACTACGCCTCGAACTACGGGAACTGGCAGTGGACCGCCTCGACGGGCACCGACTCGGTGGATGTGCGCATCTTCGACCCGGTGAGTCAGGCCAGCAAGTACGATGACGGCGCGGCATTTATTCGGGAGTACGTCCCCGAACTCCGGGACGTGCCCACGCGAAAGATAATCGACTGGCCGACGCTCTCGGCCGGCGAGCGCAACCAACTCGCGCCGGAGTACGCGGACCCGATCGTCGACCGCAACCAGGGGTACGAGCGCGCACAGCGGGTGTTTGAGGAGGCGCTGGGCAAGCGCTGATGGAGTAACAACTGCTGCCGGTGGAGGACCGGTCGTCGATGACTACATCCGCCGGTAAGTAAACTACCGACAAAGAGCTCTACTGTGGCACATCCTGTTCCGGCCACACGGGAAACCACGCTTTTGATTCCCGTCTCGACTGGCCGTAGAGTGTCAGGTCCCTGAGATCGAGAGACACGAGATCCAGCTATCAGGTTGTAGGCGACAGTGTGCTTGTCACCGTGATCTGGGTTCGATGTGTCCGGCCTGGTTTGTTCGATCGTGTCGCTCGAGTGCCTCCGTGAGCAGTTTCGACTGTGCTTTCCGGAGATGTTCGAGAAACGTCGCGCGACTGATACCAAGTTTCCCCGAGACGGTCTCGCTGTCGGCGTCGCGTGGCCACTCGAAGTACCCTTCTTCGAGTGCACACTCGAGCACCTCGAACTGCCGGTCGGTCAACGTGTCTGTCGACCGGTGAAACTTTGACAGCTTTTCCAGTGCGACATCGCCGATCTGTCTGAACTCGTCGATCATCGCCCTGAGATCCTCTCTACGGAAACACAGGATAGTGTACTCGCGTCGGTCCGCGGTGATGACGCTGCGCCGGCGCAAGATCCCGTTGTTCAGGTCGACAGCCTCGTACGCCCCACAGGAGTCTTTCGTGACGAGGTAGCTCTCCTCGTCGAGTTGCTCGAGGTGGTTCACCTGCTCCGAGGCGGTAAAAAAGTCGGCAGCCTCCACCGCGCGGTGCTCGAGTTCGATGACGAAGGTGACGCGATGGTCGTGTAACCCCTCGATTGTCGTGTCGAACGACACGTCGAACGTCTCGGCAAACTCCGAGAGCACACAGTCTTTGTGCTGATGCAGGTGGATTGTGGCCTGAAACATCCGGCTGTCTCTGATTATAGAAGGCACTCTGCATAAACGTTGTTCACAGGTCAGTGGGTTCAAAACGGCCACACTGTCAGGACGACAGTGTCCAGGGCGGCGTTTTGTGCTCTATATCCACCGACGTCACCGTTGTCACCGCAGGTGGAGTCGGCGTTTCTGGTCCCCGTCGGCGGTTGTGCGTGCTATCCGGGCCCTCGGTCGTGGCTACACCGAGTGTCGCTCAGGGGAGACCCTCCTCGCGTGCGAGTTCGAGCGCCCTGTCGAGTCCGACAGGCCCGTTTGCCGCGAGCACGGACAGAAACCCTTCGACGGTGTCCTCGTCCGGTTCGACACCCACGCGTTCGAGGAGTTGACGCGCGCTGCTCGCCCCGGTTGCCGACCCAAAGCGCAATCGCCGCTCGCCACCGAACCGCTCCGGGTCGAACGGCTCCAGTGTGGTGGTGTCCGAGAGCATCGCAGCGGTGTGGATGCCCGACTCGTGTTCGGAGATCCGCTCACCGAGGACGGCCTTCCGGTCGTCGTACGTCTCGCCGATACTGTCGAGGACCTCCCGACAGACCGGGACCAGATTGCCTGTCTCGATACCGAGGTCGTCGCCGTTGTCGACGGCACAGGCGACCACAACCTCCTCGAGTGAACTGTTGCCGGCGCGCTCGCCGAGCGACGCGACACTAACGTCTGCCTTGCCGACGCCAGCGTGGTAGGCGGCGAGGGCGTTCGCGGTCCCACACCCCATGTCGTCGTGGAAGTGGACGCCGGCACGGTCGAGGTCGATATCGTCTGCCAGGAGGTCGAGACGAGTCTGGACACTCCGTGGCGTCCGGGCACCGACGGAGTCGGCCAGAGTGATGTACGGCACGTCCGGCACTGTCTCGAACACCTCCACGAGGTGCTCGGGGTCAGTCCGGAAGGCGTCGGCGAGTGTGACGTGCGGGGTCACACCCCGGTCGGTGATGTGCTCGACAGTATCGGCGAGCATCGTCAGCATCTCCCCGCGCGAACTTCCGAGGAGGTGTGTGAGGTGGCGGTCCGAGACGGGGACGAACGTCTCCACGACATCCGCACCGGCATCAACCGCCGCATCGACGTCCCGTTCGAGTGCGCGAGCGAGCGCGACCACCTCCGCGTCGAGTTCGGCCGCGAGCGTCTCGATCACCTGTCGGTCCTTTGCTCCGGTCGCGGGAAACCCTGGCTGGACAAACGGGAGCCCCACCTCGTCGAGCAACCGTCCGGCTGTGATCTTCTGGTCCGCGGTGTAGTCTCCACCGGGCATCTGATCACCCTCACGGAGGGTGACGTCGGTTAGTTGCATCTACACGACCCCGTCGTCCCGCAACTCGGCGAGTTCCTCGTCGGAGAGTCCGAGTTCACCCTGATAGACAGCCTCGTTGTGTTCCCCGTGTCTGGGTCCGAGAAACTCCACCTCACCGGGGGTGCGCGAGAACTTCGGCACGGTGCTGAACGTTCGGACAGTCCCGACGTCCGGGTCGTCGACCTCGACAAAACTGTCCCGGGCCTGGAACTGCTCGTCGTCGAAGATATCGCTCATATCGTTGACCGGGCCGACGATGGCGTCGTTTGCCTCGAGAATCTCGATTGCCTCCTCGGTGGTGTGTTGTCTGGTCCACTCCTCGATCTCCTTGTTGAGCGGCGCCGCGTTCTCGACACGGCTGGCGTTGTCCGCGAACCGCTCGTCCTCTATCAGCCACGCCTTGTCGATCGCCTCGGCGACCCGCTCGAAGATCCTCTGATTCGAGGCCGACATCGTGATGTAGCCGTCGGCAGTCTCGTAGATGTTCCGCGGGGCGGTGTTGGGGTGTTGGTTGCCCGTCCGCTCGCGAACGTGACCCATGTGATCGTAGGCTTCGACCTCGCCGAAGAAGACCCGCCACAGCGGTTCGACGAGCGAGACGTCGATTACCTGTCCGGTATCGCTGCCGCCGCGCCCGACGTCGCGCTCGAAGAGAGCCATCAGTGTCGCCTGCAGCGCGAACTGTGCGGCCTGGATGTCGGCCAGACTAACCGGTGGGAGCAACGGTTCCCGGTCGGGGAACCCGTTTGCGTGGGCCCATCCCGAGACGCCCTCGGCGATGGTCCCGAAACCCGGCTCCTGGGACCGCGGTCCGGTCTGACCGTACCCCGACAGTCGGACCATGATCGCCCGACTGTTCACCGCGTGGATCTCCTCGGGGCCGAGTCCCCACCGTTCCATCGTGCCGGGCCGGAAGTTCTCGAAGAACACGTCGGCGTCCTCGACGAGTTCCAGCGCGAGGGCACGACCCCTGTCGGACCCGAGGTCGAGTGTTACACAGCGTTTGTTCCGCCCGAGTGATTTCCAGGCGAGTGACTCGCCGTCCTCGGTCTTCTGTGGCCACTCCCTGATCGGGTCACCCACCTCCGGGTGCTCGATCATAATGACGTCGGCGCCGAAATCACCCATCAGCATCGTCGCAAAGGCTCCGCTTATCATTCCGGACGCGTCGATCACCCGGAGGCCGTCGAGTGGTCCCTGTCGTTGTCTGGTCATGTGCTACGTTTTCTCCAGACAGGCACGGAACAAAGATGTTGTCCCATCAGCTGTTGGTGGTTCATACGCTCGTCGTGTCCACCGATGTCGACACCGGGTCCGGACAGGACGAAGCCGGCGGTTCGGGTGGCCCCCACACGCCGGGTATGATGCCCGGTTCCGACCATCGGAGGCTGATAGCGTGCTCTCGCCGCCGTCCTGCCCACGCTCGAACTGTTCAGGGCGACTCACCCCCGAACTCCGCGTCGACAAACCGGACGACATCGTCGGTTTCGACCACGTCACCGTACTTTGCGTCGATATCAAACAGGTTGGCCCTGTGTGGCCCCTCTGCTCGGTCTCCGACAGCATCAGCCGGGACGATGGTCCGGTAGCCGTGCTGGAGGCTGTCGACGGCTGTCGCGCGAACACACCCGCTCGTCGTGACACCGGCGATGACCAGCGTATCGACGCGGTGGGTCGTTAGCTCCGCCTGGAGATCGGTCCCAAAGAAGGCGCTGGCGTACTTCTTGAGGATGACACGCTCGTCGCCGACGGGAGCGACCTGCTCGTCGACGGCGACACGGTCTGTACCCAGCTCCAGGTCACGGAGGGCTGGGACCTTCTGGACGAACATCCCAGCGTCGCCGCACGACTCCTCGAACGCGATACTGGTGAAATACCGGGGCAGGTCGTGGTCGCGAAACACCGCGAGCAGGCGTTCGGTCCGGTCGAGGACACCCCCGACTGCCGAACCGAGCCTCGACTCGGGGTCGGTGAACGCGTTGATCAGGTCGATAACGACGAGCGCCGGTTGCTCGCCGAGACCGACACTCTCGCCAAAGTCGTTTTCGGCGTACTGCGCTGCTGTCTCGTCGGGCCAGTCCATTGTGTGCACTCTGAACCGTAGCCGTTAGTGGCGGTTGTTGAACTCGCGGCGTTCCTCGGCGATCTGTGCGGCGAGTGTCTCGTCGTCCGGCAGGGGGCCGTAGTCGAACTCCTGGAGTTCGTCCCGACTGTCGCGGATCTCCCCGCGCCGACGCTCGGTGGCGTCCGCGTCGACGGCCCCGTCCTCGACGACAACACCGTAGTCCTCGTGCGCCTGTTCCTCGCTGACGAGTCCCCGGCGGACCTCCTGTGCGACAGTCTCGGGGTCACGCTCCAGCGGGTCACCCATGCCGCCGCCGCCGGCGGTGCTGAACACCAGTTTGTCGCCTGCCTCGACGGCGACATTCTCCACCTTCGACGGCAGCGTCTCCTCGGTGCCGTCGGCACGGATGATCTGTTTCTCGCTGGTCTGGCCGTGGTCGCCGCCGTCGACACCCCAAGGGTACGTGTGTGCACGGTCATCCTGGAAGGTGATGGCACCGTCCTCCTCGAAGGTGTAGACCTTGGTGATGCCGTGTCCGCCGCGGAACTGGCCGGCGCCACCGGTGTCCTCGCGGGTGCTGTACTCGTCGATAGTCAGCGGGTAGTACGCCTCCTGATACTCCGCCGGCACGGTCCGGAACAACGGCCACCACGAGTGGCCGTCGAGTCCGTCGGCACCCGGACGCGCCGGAATCCCGCCGTAGAGAATCTCGAGCATCTGGAACTGGTTGCCCTCCGAATCTGTTCCCGCGTAGACAAAGTTCGGCGAGGTGCCGTAACTGCCGGCCACGGAGAAGCCGTCGATGAGTTTCGAGAACGTCGCCTGCAGAACGTCGAACTGACGCGACATCATGGGGAGCCGATTCCCCAGTGGGGCCGGGAACTCCGGTTGAACGACTGTCCCCGAGGGCAGGTTCACCTCGAAGAGGTCGTAGTACCCGTCGTTGAACGTCAGCAACGGGTCGAACGCCATTATCAGGAACACACCCGTGAACATCTTGAACATATTCTCGTTCAACAGGAAATTCACCGTCCCGGGGACCTGTTCGTCGGTTCCCTCCCAGTCGAGGTAGACCGTGTCACCTTCCCGGTAGATCTCGAGATGGAGCTTGATCGGGCCGTTGCCCATACCGTCGTCGTCGACGTAGTCCTCGAAGGTGTAGCGCTCGCCCTCGGGAACAAACTCGTTGATGAGGTCGATCATCCCGTCGCGTGTGCGGTCGAGGATGGCGTCACAGCCCTCCTCGTAGGTCTCCCTGCCGAACCGGTCACAGAGCCCGTGGACACGCTCCTCGGCCGCGGCTGTACCAGCGGCGAGAGCCTTTATATCCGCCTCGGCGTGGTCGGGAAGACGGGTGTTGTGGGTGAACGTCTCCAAGAGCTCCTCGTCCAACTCACCCCCTTTGTAGAGTTTGACCGGCGGGAGACGCATCCCCTCCTCGAAGACGGTTGTCGCCTGGACGGGCATACTGCCGGGCACCTTGCCACCAACGTCCATCAGATTGCCCCACTGACTGGAGAAGCCGACCCGCTTGCCCTCGTAGAACAGCGGACGCAGGAGGAGCATATCCGGGGTGTGTGACATCGCACCGGCACACATGTAGGGGTCGTTTGTGGCCACGACATCGCCTTCCTCCAGGTCGTCCCAGCCGAAACTGGCGTTGTCGATGATAGTCTCGATAGCCGAGCCGAACTGGCCCATCACCATCCGGCCTTCTGCGTCGGCGATGAGCGGGAACTGGTCGGACTGCTCGCGGATGACCGGGCTGATTGCTGTTGTCTCGAGAGCCCGGTCCATCTCGTAGCGGGTGTTCTCGAGTGTGTTCTCGATTATGTCGAGCGTCGTCGGGTCGATGTCGTGCTCACCAACGAACTCGGGTGTCGGTGCTGTGTTGTCTACGGTTTGTTGACTCATGCTGAATCACTCCTGGTTATCTCGATGTTCGCGTACCTGTCGACGACGGCGGTGTGTTCGGGCTGGACGACAACCGTCGAGTCGTCCTCGATAACGATCGCCGGCCCGGTTAGTGTGTTGCCAGGGTCGAGTTTCCCGCGGTCGTAGACCGGTGTCTCCTGATAGCTGCCGTCGAAGTAAACCTCTGTGCTGGCGACCCTGGCGTGGCTCGCGTCGGCACCCTGCGGTTTCTGTTCCTCGATTGTGATCCCCTGGACCTGCCCCTTTCCGACGACCCGGAGATTCGCGATCTCGAGGGGCGCATCGAGCGAGAAGCCGAACTGCTGTTCGTGACGCCGCTCGAAATCACCCTTTATTTCCTCGAGACCACTCTCGCCGCGCAGTCTGTCGAGGTCGACCGGGATAGAGAGTTGGATGTCCTGACGGAAGTACCGGCAGTCGGCGTAGTACTCGAAGGCGTGGTCGTCTGTGTCGACACCCTCGCCGGTGAGCCACTCAGTTGCCTCCTCGCGTAGCGCAACCAGTCGCCTGTGGACGTCTGTGCCACCAACATCCAGGTCCGTCTCGAGGTATGTCTCCGAGAACTCGTTCTGGACATCCGAGGTCAGAAAGCCAAAGCAGACATGACCCCCGGACCGGGCGGGACAATCAGCGGGTACGCGTCCATCACATCGACCAGCGCGTTTGCGTGCATCGGTCCGGCACCGCCAAAGGCGACCAAACCGAAATCACGTGGGTCGTAGCCGCGTTCGACCGAGACAACACGGAGTGCCCCGTGCATGTTCTCGGTGACGATGTCCAGTACGGCCTGTGCGGCCGCCTCGACAGTGCTCCCGCGTTCCTCGGCGAGGTCGGCGATAACCGTGCGTGCCGCCTCGTGGTCGAGTTCCATCTTGCCGCCGAGCGCAACTGACGCGGGGATCCGCCCGAGCACGACGTTCGCGTCTGTTACAGTCGGTTCCTCGCCGCCCTGTCCGTAACAGGCCGGCCCGGGGTCGGCACCGGCGCTCTCCGGGCCGACCTGGAGCGAACCGCTGAGCTGGACCCGAGCAACCGAGCCACCTCCCGCACCGACGGTGTTCACGTCCACTGCCCGGGATTTGAACTCGCGGTAGCCCACCTTCGTTTGACGGGTCGTCTCCGGCTTGTTGTCCTCGACTAGTGAGACATCCGTGGAGGTTCCCCCCATGTCCAGGGTCAGAACGTCCGGGACGCTCTTTCGCTCAGCGATGGTCGCTGCGCCGACAACGCCACCGGACGGGCCGGACAGCGCCAGTTCGACCGGACGGCTCTTTGCCGCACTGGAACTCATCAACCCACCGTCCGAGCGGACGACATTCATTGTCGCCGTCGACCCGGCCGCCTCGAGCGAGTCGTCGAGACTGTCGAGGTACTCGATCACCTCCGGCCGGGCGTAGTCGTTTATTACCGTGGTCAGCGTGCGCTCGTACTCGCCGTACTCCGGGACAATCTCCGAGGATATCGACACCGGTAATTCCGGCGCCTCGTCGGCGATGATCTCTCGGACCGTCTCCTCCTGTGCAGGGTTGAGATACGCGTTCAACAGCGCAACGGTTAGTGACTCGACGCCGGCGTCGGCGAGGTTGCGCACCTGTCTGCGCACCTCCTGCTCGTCGATCGGGTCGACCACCGTACCGTCCGGGGAGGAGACGTGCCCGGAGACGCTCCGTGTGTCGACCAGGTCCGCGAGCGGGGTGGGCTTGTCCATGTCGATCCAGCCGTACAGTGGCCCCGGTGTCCATGCCCGCGCGAGATGCAGGATATCCTCGTGTCCCTCGCTGGTTATGAGTCCAACCCGAGAACCGGTCTCCTCGAGCAGCATGTTCGTCACGACGGTCGTTCCGTGGAACAGGAGGTCCAACTCCGATACCGACGTGTCGGCCTTTGCTGTTGCCTCGTCGATACCGTTTATCACCCCTTTGGAGGGGTTCTCCGGTGTCGACAGCATCTTGTCGGTTGTGAGTTCGCGGGCCTCCTCGTCGAACACGATAACGTCAGTGAACGTTCCACCGACATCTACTCCAAGATTGTGTGTCATTTATTGGCTTACCGTGTAGTGCAAAAAGACTACAGTACATAGCTATTTCCCCAACCGAGGTTGGTTGTTTATACATAGCCGACTCCGAAATCGACAAGCGCGAGAGGCTCAGTCGACGGGGCGGCCGTCCACATACGGCCATCTGGCGAGGGTCGGGTCGGTCAACTCGGCCGATCGGGTGGTGGGCCTGCACCCGAACGTGCACGCGGTGTCAGGCTACGTCCTCTTAAATCCGGTCGGGTCGGTTGTCAGGAGAGGCATCTGATACAGTCTGAAACTCCCCCACACCCGTTTTTATGATGTCCTCACCAAAGAATGCGTCTCGCTGTCGGGATTTTTCCACCACGTGATCGAGTGTCGCCGAATCACCACGTCAGCCTCGCTCGGTTGCATCCGTCAGCCTCCGGTTGACATCTCCCCTGTGTGGGACGAAAGCGCTTTTGCACGTCGGTTGCCGACGTACGTGTAATGGGGCTCGAAGAGGAGATCGCGGAGATCGAGCAGGAGATACAGGACACCCCCTACAACAAGTCCACCGAGCAGCATATCGGTCGTCTGAAATCGAAGCTCGCGGAGAAAAAGGAGACGTTCGCAAAGCGGCAGTCCTCCTCGGGTGGTGGTCCGGGGTACGCGGTCGAGAAGACCGGCGACGCGACGGTGGCGCTGGTCGGGTTCCCGAGTGTCGGCAAGTCGACGCTGATGAACGCGCTGACGAACGCCGACAGCGAAACGGGGTCCTACGAGTTCACCACAATCGATGTCAACCCCGGGATGCTGAAATACCGGGGCGCGAATATCCAGTTGCTCGACGTGCCGGGGCTCATCGAGGGTGCCGCCGGCGGCCGCGGTGACGGACAGGAGGTGCTCTCGGTCGTCCGGACCGCCGACCTCGTGGTGTTCATGCTCTCGGTGTTCGAGATCGACCAGTACGAGCGCCTCCACCGGGAACTGTACAAAAACGGGATCAGGCTCGACCAGCGACGCCCGCGGGTGTCCGTCCGAAAAAAGGGAAAGGACGGTATCGCGGTCAACGCGAGCGTCGACCTACAACTGGACAAGGGGACAATAAAGGGGATCCTGCGCGAGCACGGGTACACGAACGCGGATGTGGCGATCGGCGAGCAGGTCGATCTCGACAGACTCATCGACGGTATCCGTGATAACCGGGTGTATCTTCCGTCCATCACCGCGGTGAACAAGGCCGACCTCATCGAGCCGAACTACGCCGAGACGGTGAACGAGACGCTCCGTGACCACGATATCGACCCCGAGGAGGCGGTGTTTATAAGCGCCACCGAGGAGCGTGGGCTCGACGCGCTCCGCGAGCGGGTGTGGGAGGAACTGGGGCTCATCCGTGTGTATATGGACAAACCCGGCCGGGGAATCGACTACGACGAACCGCTCGTTCTGTTCGAGAGCGATACCGTAGAGGACGCCTGCGAGAAACTGGGCGGCGCGTTCCGCGACCGCTTCCGGTTCGCCCGTGTGACCGGCCCCAGCGCCAAACACGACGAACAGCAGGTCGGTCTCGACCACGAACTCGCCGACGAGGACGTGCTGCGCATCCTGACGACGAGGTGAGACCGGACGATCCTCCGGCGGAATCGGGACCGGGCAGACACCCGGCACCGGGCGAGTAAACAGATAAAACTGGGCCGACCGGGCAGACAGCTAACACCGGGTGAGCAGACGTCCGGTCTATGTCCGCTCGTTCTCTCGTCATCAGATGAACTCGGTGTTCTGTGGCCCGTTCGTGATGTGGATCTCGAACGGTTGGGTGCTGTGGTCGTCCTGTTCGACGAGATGCCAGTAGGTTTCTGCCATCTCGTCGGGGTCGAGAAACGTCTCGTCGGAGTCGTTGGAGGACACCTGTCGTGCGCCCGGTTCGTCGATCTGGCCGTCGAGGACGACGTGGGCAACGTGGACACCCTCGGGACCGAACTCCTGGGCGATGTCCATCGCCATCCCGCGGGCGGCGAACTTCGCGGATGTGAAGCCGATTGTCCCGCCGAGACTCCGGACCGCGGAGGTCGCACCGGTGAAGATAATCGTCCCGCCGTCTGTCCCGAGCATGTCCTCGACAGCCTCCTGTGAACAGACAAAGGCACCGCGGGCGTCGACAGCCCACGCCCGCTCGAACTCCTCGACACCCGTGTCCAGCAACCCCGACCAGGCGGGCGCGCTGGCGTGGTTCACGAGCACATCGACGGGCCGACGCCTCGCGGACGGTT
>KB659972.1_pt346 | contig 14431 bp, 10 predicted proteins | sample 558768 | NCBI scaffold set KB644980.1 | reverse complement strand
GACGGACGGCTGCTGGAGGCCAACGAGACAGCTATGAAGTACGTCAACGCTAGTCTCGAGGAGCTCCGCGGGGAGCTGTTCTGGGAGACACCGTGGGGGGCTCACTCCGAGGAGCAGCAGGCGGACCTGCGAGAGTGGATTCAGCGCACGGCCGACGGTGAGTACGTCGAGTACACTGCGACACACCGTGGTCCCGACGGTGACCGACGCGAGGTTACAGGGAGTGTTCGACCGGTGACCGACGAGTCCGGCACAATTCAATCACTGGTCATCTCCGGTCGGGACGTCACGGAGCGCGAGCAGCGGCGGCGTGAACTGCGGGACCGTCAGCGAAAGCTCGACCTCGTGCTCTCGAACACCGACACGTCGATCGGGGAGTTGAATCTCCACGATGGGAGTCTAGACTGGCCGGATATGCTGGGTGACAACAGTATCGGGTCACCGGAGACGGTCGAGGCGCTTATCGAAACGGTGCATCCCGAGGACCGCAGGTATCTGAAGTCGGATATCGAGGCGATGGTCGACTCCGGCGAGCCACTGGACGGTGAGTACCGTCTGGTGGACGAGGACGGTGAGACCGTCTGGATAACTGCACAGGCCATCCCCGTCGAGGACGACGGCAGAGAGGATGAACCGACCGGGGAGGTGGTCGGGATAGCAACCGATATCACCGAACTCAAACAGCGCGAGCAAGCACTCGAAACGAGCCGAGAGCAGTACCGGAGTCTCGCCGAGAACGTCCCGAACGGCGCGGTCCTCACCTTCGACGCCGACCTCGAGTACGTGCTGGCGGCAGGGGAACTGCTCTCGGAGTTCGGACTGAAGGAGTCGGACGTCGCCGGGACGGAGGTCGGGGAGGTGCTCGCCAACGGCGAACACGACATCGTGTCACGGTTCGACGCGGCGCTTGACGGCGAGCGCACGGACCGCCGGGTCGAACTCGGCGACCGGACCGTTCGGGTTCACATCGTCCCGGTCAGTCCCGGCGACGAGGAATCGACAGACACTCGAGGGCTGGTTCTCGGACAGGACGTCACCGACGAGGCACGTCGGGAGCGGGAACTGTTCGAGGAACGCGAGCGGTTCCGTCTGCTGACCGAGAGTGTCGACGAGTACACCTTCCTCGTCGTCGACGAGGCGGGTGTGATTCAGACCTGGAACGAAAACGCCGAGGAGACGTTCGGGTACGACGCCGAGGCGGCGATCGGAATGTCGATAGCCGAACTCCATCCCGAGGCCGAGCGAGCGAACAAACTCTCCGACCGACTGCTCGAGCAGGCGCGGGTCGCCGGCGAGAGTTCGCACGACGGCTGGCGCGTCCGCGCGGACGGGTCGACGTTCTACGCGGACGTTCGGTACGCGCCGCTCGAAGCCAGCGACAGCGAGTTCGACGGCTACGCGACTATCGTTCGTGACATGACCGACCGACGACGCGAGCGGCGCCGAACCGAGCGGTTCGTCGAGGAATCCGACGACGTGGTGACGATAGTCGACCCCGACGGGACGGTGACGTACGCGAGTGGGTCGGCGAACCCCGTCCTCGGGTACGACCCCGACCAACTCGTCGGCCAGAATATCTTCGATTTCCTCCACCCGGACAGTCGAGCACACGCGATGGAATCGTTTTTTACCTGTGTCGAGGAGTCGACCAACGTCACGGCGGAGTGCCGTCTGCGCTCTCCGGATGGCGGATGGACCAGTGTCGAGGGCCGATGCCGGAATATGCTCGACGACGACGCCATCGACGGGGTGATCGTCTATCTCCGTGACGTGACCGAGGAGAAGAAACGCATCCGACGGTTCGAGAGTATCTTCAACAGCACGTTCGATTTTACCGGTCTGTTAGAACCCGACGGCACAGTCCTGGAGGTAAACGACACCGCACTCGAGTTCGGCGGGGTCGAGCGCGACGCTATCGTCGGGGACCCGTTCTTCGACGCCCGATGGTGGACACACTCCGACGCGGTCAGGGACGCCGTCCGAGACGCCATCGACGAGGCCGCGGCGGCGAGTTCGTCCGCTACGAGACGGAGGTTCGCAGCGCCGACGGCCTCGCGACAATCGACTTCTCGGTAAAGCCCGTGACCGACGAGGACGACGACGTGTCTCTGCTCGTCGTAGAGGGTCGTGACATCACGACCAAACAACAGCACAAGCGTCACCTGGAGGTCATGCAGCGCGTGATACGTCACAACATACGAAACGACCTGAACAAGATACGCGGCTGGACACGGATAATGTCCGAGGAGACGGACGATAAAAAACGGGCCGAACAGTTCGAAACTATCGAACGGGTCTTGGACAAGTGGGAGACGATGACAGAGAAGATACAGGAGATCCGGGCTGTGCTCGAGTTCCAGCAGGGGCGAGCGCCCCGGCAGGAGGCGGGGTCGGTAGTCGAGAGCGCCGTTGCTCCGGTTCGTGAGGAGTACACCGACGGGGCTGTCGTGACCGACCTGCCAGAGACCGACTGTGAGCTACCCGCGGGGCTGCTTGAGGCGGTTCACGAACTGGTGGAAAACGCCGCAAAGGCATCGGCAGGGGCCACAATCGAGGTGGAGGTCGACCGTTTGGCGGACGACTGGACCGAGGTTTTCGTGAGAGACGACGGCCCGGGGATGCCGGAGATGGAAGCGGACGTGCTCGAGACCGGCGAGGAGACACCGCTCAGTCACGGGCAAGGCCTCGGTCTGTGGATGGTCCGGATGATCGTCACCCAGGCTGGCGGTGACATATCGGTCGAATCGGCGGATGACGGAACGGAGGTGTGTCTGCGGGTGCCGGCCAAACGGACAGTCGAGAACGGACTGTCCGTCGAGACGGGAGAATGACAGCCGAGCAGTCGAACCCGGCAGGTGTCCTCGTCGTCGAGGACGACCGGGACGTGGCCGACCTGTACGCGAAGTGGCTCGACAGGAGATACGACACCGAAACCGCCTACAGCGGAGCCGACGCGCTTGAACAACTGGACGAGAGTGTCGACGTGGTGCTGTTGGACCGGATGATGCCCGGGCTCTCCGGGGGTGAGGTTCTCGAGGCGGTCCGGGACGCCGACATCGACCCCCAGGTGGTGATTATCTCGGCAGTCACACCGGACCTCGACATCGTCAAGATGGGGCTCGACGCGTACCTCGAGAAGCCGGTCGATGCCACGGCGCTGCACGAGACGGTCGATCAGATGTTGACCCGTGCCGAGTACGACGAGAAACTCCAGAACCTGTTCTCGCTGATCGAACGACAGGAAACCCTGGAGGCTGTAAAACAGACCGAGGTCCTCGAACACAGCGAGGAGTATCGCTCACTCACCGACCGTCTCGAAACGGTGCAGAGAGAGGTCGAGTCGCTGTTGACAGAGCTCCCGGACGAGGACTTTCGGGTCGCCGTCGAGCGCCTCCAGCGGACGGCTGCCGAACGAACGAGCGAGCGCCAGTACGAACTACTCACCGAGGACGTGCTCGACAGCTCACAGGAGGGGACGGTCGTCGTCGGCGCCGACGGCGGTGTGGTGTGGGCCAACGAGGCGACGGAGAGGTTGCTCGGATTCGACCGGAGTGACCTCCGTGGACGCGAGTACGCGAGTGCCGCGACGGACTATCTCCAGGGTAGGGGTATCGAGACCGAGGAGGAGTCGCTCGCGTCGCTGATACGAGCCGGGCTGGCGAGTAACGGGGCCCAACTCGAGGCCACTGTTCACGTGCCCGGGGACGGGGTGGTGACAGAGCGGTGGCTCGAATACCGGAGTGCGCCCATCGAGACCGGATTGTATGCGGGCGGGCGGATCGAACACTATCACGACATCACCGGCCGGTACAGGCGGGAACAGTACCTCCAGACGCTTCACTCCGCGACGCGTGAGCTGATGAGTGCCGAAACCGACGAGCAGGTCACCAGCCACGCTGTCACGACTGCGACGCGAGACCTCGAGTTCCCGTACGCTGCGGTGTTCACCAGGGACCAGGCCACCGGTGACCTCGTTCCGAGAGCCAGCGAGATAACAACCGCCGAGACGGGCCCAGCGTTGCCGACACTCTCCGGCGGTACCGACCCGGTCTGGAGAGCGTTTGCCGACCGGGCGGAGCGCCTGAGCGCCGATACGTATCGGGAACGCAACGGCTACGACGGGTGGCTCGACGACGCGTTCGACGACTGGATGCTCTGTCCGCTCGGTCAACGGGGGGTCTTTCTGGTGGCCACGACGGACGGGGGCTCTCTCTCGGCGACGAAACAGACCCTCGCAGAGACGTGGGCCGCGAACACGCGACAGGCACTCGAGCAACTCGCCCGGACCCGGAACCTCCGGGACCGCGACAGAGAGCTGGAACGGCAGAACAAACGGCTGTCGCGACTGGACAGGATCAACAAACTGATCCGGTCTATCGGCCCGGCGGTAGCGAGCGCAGACACTCGCGCGGAGATCGAGACGGAGGTGTGTCGCCGCCTCCTCCGGATGGAACCGGTCACCGGTGTCTGGGTCGCAGACGTCGACATCTCGACCGACGGGACTGTCTGCAGGGCTCGGACAGGTAACCTCGAGGACTACCTGGCGAACGTGCCACGAGCGACAGCGGAGGCGAGCGGGACAGGAGCTGTCGAGACAACACCGGGGGTCCCGGCGAGGCAGGCCTACGAAACACGGTCGTCGGTATCTGTGACAGATCTCGTGGCCATCCAGTCCGACGTGTGGTGGCGCAACCGTGGCCTGAAACGGGGAACCAACACGATTGTTGCGGTACCCGTTGTTCACGAATCCACGCGCTTTGGTGCGATAGAACTCCACCTCGACCGTCCCGCAGGGATGGAAGATGAAGAGCTCGACGCCCTCGCGGAACTCGCCACGACCATCGGTCACGCTATCGGTGCGATCCGACAGCGCGACGCCCTCCTGTCGGGTGGCGGCACGTTTCTCACCTTTCAGATCGACTCGGATTCGAGGCTGTCCCAACTCGTCACAGTCGCCGACGCTCCACTCACGGTGACGGATATCTCGCGCCAGGACGACAGGACCTGTGCGGTGTTCGTCACAGTCGAGGTGGGTGCTGGTCGCGACAGTGACCGCATCGAAACACGAATCGAAAACACACCCGGCGTGTCGGTGCTCCGCACCGGCAGGACAGAGATAACCTGTGTCCTGACACTGGGTCCGGAGTCGCCGACCCAGCAACTGGCCAAACAGGGTGCCGCACTCCAGCAACTGGAGCAACGTCCCGACCCGAACCACCTGGTCGTGACGGTGGAGTTACCGCACGAAACCGAGGTTCGGGAGTACGTGGACGCCGTCACCGGCGCTCTCGACGGCGTCGAACTGGTCGCGAAACGTCACCAACCCGCCGACCGGCGGTCAGCCTCGACTGTCACCACGGCTGTGGACGACCAACTAACCGACCGGCAGCGCGAGGCACTGCAGACCGCCTTCCACGCGGGTTACTTCGACTGGCCGCGAAGCGCCGACGCAGACACTGTCGCCGCGGAGATCGGTATCGCACAGTCGACGCTCAGCCAGCACCTTCGAACGGCAGAACAGAAACTGCTTGCGGAGCTGTTCTCGTGAGGCCCGACCGCGACCCCCGATACCGGTCGCTCTGGTTCGGTTCGTCCCGAATCTGGTGATGCCCCGACAACGAGAGTGAACCATGCACACTCGGACCCTCCCCCGCGTGAGTACCGCAACCCGGAGAGTTGCATTACGCACACCACCGCCACGACTGTCGATACTGTCCAGACCGAGTCTACTATCCGGTAGCCTGTCGAAACGGAGACAGCTTTCAACGGGTCGGTGCATCTGTGTCCCGGTGGGTCGCCGTCGCGTCTCGACGACCCAGCGATACCGGTGCAGGACAGACGGACGAAACGGGCGACCCCGGACGACCGAGGGCACCGTTCTGCCGTAGTTTGGGTGCGCACAGTCATATACCGATATTAATCGGTAGTTTTAGCTGCACACCGATGACGAGAGGCAAACAAAGCAGTATGCCGTGAATACAGTATTATATATGAATCGTAAAGCAAACTCAGCCACTGTGGCAAACGAGAAAAACCACCTCGTTGCAGCGTGGTCGACAAAAACGGAACTGGTTCGAGAGTTCGACCGGCCGGCCGATGTCGTCGATGCCGTTAGCCGGACAGCCGACGAGGCTGTCCGCCGGTGGTCGGAACTCTCCGAAACGCCCTCACTGAGCCAGTTCGTCGATATCGACGGTTTAGACGGACTGTTCAAGCCGAAAGCTACGGACCACGCTGAGTGGATTCCGTCGGTGGAGTTTCAATTTCAGAGCTGTCGGGTGACACTACTGTACGGTTCTTCGATCCGGATAATCGTCGAGCGTGACGTATAGATCGAGTGCACATCACGTCGGCGTCGTCCAGCGCGTACACGCTGTGGGCGGCAAGTCGACAAAGCACCACCACGCTCACGTCCACAGAGGAGGCACCGGGACTCCCGACACGAACCGATAGCTGTCTCTACGATTAAACCGAGGGCCCCCTCGAGCAGACGGAAGCGCCCGCCCCGTGTCGGGTTCGTCGACCCCGAAACCCGGTGCTCACAAGTCGACGGGGACGACAGGTGGGGCAACCTCGCCGTCCTCTCAGCGCCGCGAGCACGCGGATACGGGGTCGCAGGATAGCGAGCAGTTCTGTGTCGCTGTCCGTGACGGGGGCGCTGGCGATTCCTATCAGTACAGCACGGGCCCACGAGATGCCCGCTGTCGCGTCCTTGGGGTGAACACACTCTTAGCCCGGACGGTGTGGTCCAACGAGTTTGACCGCCCGGAGTCACAGTGTATATGTTCAGTACGTGAGAACACCCGGTATGGTCGAACACGACATCGACGATGTCGACAGAGCGATTCTGCACGCGCTGCAGGCAGACGCGAGGAACACGTCCTCGAGTGATATCGCGGAGCGAACCGGGACCGCAGACAGCACCGTCCGCAAGCGTATCCAGCAGCTCGAGTCCGAGAGAGTAATAAAGGGATACAGCGCCGACGTGGACTACGGGAAATCGGGGTACTCACTCCGGATGTTGCTATACTGCACCGCGTCCATCCCGGAGCGGGGCGAGTTGATCCCCGAGATACTCGGTATCGACGGTGTGGTCTCGGTACAGGAGCTGGTGACCGGTGAGCAGAACCTGCTCGTGACAGCCGTCGGGGAGTCCGACAGCGACATCACGCCGGTTGCACAGACGCTCCTCGAACTTGGACTCACCATCACGGACGAGGTGCTGGTCCGGGCCCACGAGACGACTCCTTTCGACGAGTTCGACCCGGACCGGTGACGCCACCACAGTCACTGACCACAGGTCCCGTCCTCCCTTCCGACTGTCTGTACCTATAACAGTACGTTACTATCTGTTCCCGACAGCTCTCCCGTTGTAACAGTACGGTATCTGGACTCCAGCTGAGGAACGGTCTGGTAACATCGAAGGTTTTAATCTACGGACCGTTCGAAACGAACGTAACGGAGGTCGGTTGCCGTCGGTCGGGTCGGCGTGTGGTGTCGGTCACGGTGGCGACTGGTCGACGATGAACAATGTCAGGAGAGAACGAGCGGAGAACGGTTGGACAGCTCCCAACGAACAACGGACCGACGGCGCGCGTGCCGGCGGTTCTCACGTGGCTCGTGTGGCTGCTGTGGCTGGCGAGCCTGTGTGTGGTCGGTGTTCGACTCGCCGGCGGCGGGGGCTGGGAGCTGTCCGGGCTGGTGGTCGTCGACGGGCTGACGCTGGTTATGTGGGTCGTCGTGACCTTCTTCAGCGGGATCGTACACAGCTACTCGCGGCGGTACATGGCGGGGAGTGAGCATCTGACCCGGTTTTTTACCCGTCTGTTCGCGTTCACACTGGTGGTGATGGGGCTCGTCGCGGCAGACCACGTTGTGGGCTTCTGGCTCGCCTGGCTGGCGATGGGGCTGGTCATGGCAGACCTGGTCGGGACCGTCCGCGGGTGGCCACAGGCCCGGACCGCCGCCTCCTACGCCCGGCGGTACTTTCTGGCGAGCAGTGTGTTCTTGGGCATCGCGCTCGTGACACTGTCGCAGGCAACGGGTGCGAGGACAATCTCGGAGATACTCGTGGCCGCGGAGACGGTGTCGGGGACGACGCTCACTGTGGCACTGGGGAGTCTGTTGCTGGCGGCGATGATACAGTCCGCGCTGGTGCCGTTCCACACGTGGCTGCTCTCCTCGATGACCGCACCGACACCGGCATCGGCGCTGATGCACGCCGGGTTCGTCAACGCGGGTGGGGTCCTGTTCGCGCGGTTCGCACCGGTTGTCACCCTCGACGGGCAGTTCATGCTCCTGGTCGTGGTGGTCGGGGCCGCGAGCGCACTCCTCGGGAAGCTCCTCAAATCCGTCCAGGCAGATATAAAAGGGAGTCTCGGCTGCTCGACGACCGGTCAGATGGGGTTCATGCTCGTCCAGGCCGGGCTCGGGTTCTTTGGAGCGGCGGTCACACACCTCGTTTTGCACGGGTTCTACAAGGCCCACCAGTTCCTGAGCTCGGGTGGTCAGATCGAGCAGACGGATCCGACCACAGGGTCGACGGCTCGGTCGCTCGGACTCGCCGGAGGGGTCGTCACACTCCTGACGGCAACTGCCGGTGGTGTCGTGTTTGCGCTACTCACGGGAAAGGGGACAGGGCTCGACAGCGGGCTCCTGTTGACCGGGCTGGTCGTGCTGACGACACTACACGCGACACAGACCGCGGTGCGACGGCGTTCGGTTCCCGCGAGGCTCCGGTACGGTGTCGTGGCGATACTGTTCCTGCCCGCAATCGCCGTCTACGGCGCGGTCTACGTCGCTATCACCGGGCTGATGAACGGGGGGGTCGTCACGGTCCCGGCAGACCTGACTGTCGTCCACGTCGCCGTCGGTGCAGCGTTCGCCGTTGCCTACATCGCTATCGAGACGGGTCTGTATCGCCGGAGCGAGCGCCTGTACGTGGCGCTTCTGAACGCCACACAGCCCCCGTCCGGGACTGTGCTGACAGCCAGCGAGGAGTACAGTGAGCGCTGAGGCGGCGGTTCGGGAGCGTATCGACAGCGCGGCGTCGACTGTCGGGCTGGTGTGGCCGCTCCACTCGTTCGTGACCGCGAACCCGCTGTCGGGGTTCGAGGACGTACCCTTTCACCAGGCGGTTCGAGAGGCGGCAGCCCGGTTCGACGGGAGAGGCTACCCGGATTCCGCGACGTTCGGCCGCGCCCTGGCGGACGGGCGTATCGACCCTGCTGTCCTGCGTCGTGAACTCGAGCGTCACGGCTACGACGGTGACCCGGACACGTCGCTGTCCCGGTTGTCGGCAGAGTCGGTCGGTCGGTCGTCGGGGTCGGCAACAGATCAGGAGCCTGTCAACACACTCCTGACAAAGTGGCTGGCGGCGTTTCTGGAGCAGGAAACGGCCCACTGGCCGATGCCGAACCGCGAGCGGGGGTTCTACGCCGCGTTCCGCTCGGTGGCCCGTTACGACCGGGAGATACCGGACCGGACCCGGATAGCGGGGCTGCCCGACGAGCCTGTGGCCGCAATCGAGCGGGTGTTGTCGGGGGTGCCCGAGTCCAGATGGGAGTCGGTGTTCGAACACCACCTGACCGCGCTCCCGGGCTGGACCGGTCTGATCAGACATCGTGCGAGCGGCGGGGGTGACTGGCAGTCGGCACACCCGGTCACACTCACCGGGTACCTCGCGGTGCGTCTCGCGCTCGTCGACCTGCTCGACACACCGGTCGAACCGGATGTCACAGACACCGAGGGCTCCGGAGTGGAGGTCCCGCTAGCGGAGGTGTGGCTGACCGCGTGGGAGCGGAGCTACCGACGGGAACTCGTCGACGAGGTGGCCGCGGCCGGTCGGGAGAGCGCCGAAACCGGGGACCGAGAGCGTCCGGACGCGCAACTCGTCTTCTGTATCGACACACGCTCCGAGATCATCCGCCGTCACATCGAGGCCACGGGGAGCTACGAGACACACGGCTATGCCGGCTTCTTCGGGGTTCCGATGCGCTACCAGCCGTACGACTCCGGGGTGACCGTCGACGCGTGCCCGCCGATTCTGGACGCCCAGCACCGGGTCACCGACCGCCCGACTGGTGCGACACCGGAGCAAGGGCGCCACGACACCTGGTCGAACGTGCTCGATGCGGGGGCCGATATCGTGGAGTCACTCCAGTCGAACGCTGCCACCGCGTTCAGTTTCGTCGAGAGCGCCGGTGTCGGCTACGGGGTCGCGCTCGCGGCCCGGACACTGCTCCCGGCCCGGGTGTACGACCTGCTCGAGAGCACAGACGGACGGATACCGGACGACCACGAGTTCTGTGAGCCGTTACTCGACCACGACCCGGACACCGACCACGCGCTTCCGGCGGGCCTCACACTCGGGGAGCGTGTCGAGTACGCCGCGACAGCGTTCGACCTGATGGGCTGGGAGCAGTTCGGTCGGGTCGTCGTGTTCGCGGGTCACGCCAGCCAGACGACGAACAACCCGTTCGACGCCAGCCTCGACTGCGGCGCCTGTGCGGGCAACCCCGGGGGACCGAGCGCCCGTGTCCTCGCCGCGATCTGCAACGACAGGACAGTAAAGGAACACCTCCGCGAGCGAGGGTTCGAGATCCCGGCCGACACGGTCTTTGTCGCCGGTCAGCACAACACGACCACCGACGAGGTCGAACTGTACGCCGGTGCGGTTCCCGAGAGCCACGAGGCGGATATCGAGCAACTCCGGGCGGACCTCGAACAGGCCCGCGCCGGGGCGGCAGCCGAGCGTGCCGGTGACATGGGTGCCGGACTCGACGCCGGGGTCCGCGAGACGGAGCGCCGCGCCGCGGACTGGGCCGAGACACGCCCGGAGTGGGGGCTGGCCGGCAACGCCGCGTTCGTCGTCGGCCCCCGGTCGCTCACGGCTGATCTCGATCTCGACGGGCGCTCGTTTCTCCACTCGTACGACTGGTCGACCGACCCCGACGGGGCGGCGCTCGAGGCGATTGTGACCGGCCCGATGGTCGTCACACAGTGGATAAACTCACAGTACTACTTCGCGACAGTCGACCCCGCGGTGTACGGCAGTGGGTCGAAGGTGACCCACAACCCTGTCGGGAACGTCGGTGTCTACCAGGGAAACGGCGGTGACCTGATGACCGGTCTCCCGGTGCAGTCGCTACAGAGTGGGACAGACGAGCCGTACCACCAGCCGCTCCGGCTCTCGACGGTGATTCACGCACCCGTCGAGCGCGTGACCGACATCCTGGCCGACCACGATGGGGTGACCGAACTCCTCGAGAACAACTGGCTCTCACTCACCGTCGTCGACCCACAGCAGGACCACCGGTCGTTCCGGTTCGACGGCGACCTGTCCTGGGTGGATAGCTCCGAGCGGGAACCGCCGACCGACCAGGGGCCGACCGCCTCCCCCTCCACCTCGGCCGTCGACGACTGACCCCGATGCTGGTGTGGACGACTGGCTTCTCTCTCGGTGTAGACGAGTGACCCCTCCGCCACCACGGGCAGGTTCGAGCCGAGAGAGCTTATGCTGTCGAGTGAGTACCGGATGCATGGCCGAGGAGGAACCGACACCGGAGTCAGCCTACGACGAGCTGGCGGACAGCTACGACGAGGCGGTGCGCGAGGGGCCGTACAACGCGGACCTGGAGTTTCCCGCGACAGCCTCGCTCGTCCCGGAGGTAGCGGGCAAGCGGGTGCTGGATGCCGGATGCGGGACCGGTGTGTACACGGCGTGGCTGGCAGAGCGAGGGGCTACTGTTGTCGGGGTGGACGTGAGCGGTGAGATGCTCGCACGCGCCCAGGAGCGCACCGGGGGTGACGTGAGCCTCCGACAGGCGGACCTGAGAGACGGGCTGGCGTTTGCCGACTCCGACTCCTTCGACGGTGTGGTGAGCGCGCTCACACTCGGGTACGTGGCGGACTGGACGGAACCGCTCTCGGCGTTCGCACGGGTCCTCCGGCCCGGCGGGTTCCTGGTGCTCTCGACCGGCCACCCGCTCGACCAGTTTCCCTTCGAGGCAGACAACGGGGCGGCGAACTACTTCGAGACCGAACGACAACGGCACGAGTGGGCGGTCGACGTGCCGTACTACCGGCGACCGTTCTCGGCGGTAATCAACCCACTGCTGGAGGCCGGGTTCAGACTGGAGTCGGTTGTCGAGCCACAGCCGACGGCCGAGTTCGAGCGACGCCGGCCGGAGCTGTACGAGAGGGAGTCACGGCATCCAGTCTTTCTCTGTGTCCGTGCGACACGGGTCTGAGTACTGTGGTCAGTAGTGGCTGCCCGGAGATGTGGCTGACAGTTCGAGTTCGTCGAGCGGGACGGCCATCCGCTGTTCGTAGGGTTCGAACCCGAGCTTCTCGTAGTAGGCGAGCGCCCGGTCGTTTCCGGCCTCGACCCCGAGCACGAGTTCGATACAGCCCTCCTCACGTGCGTACTGCATCGCACGGGCGACGAGCTGGTCGGCCAACCCGGTCCCGCGGTAGTCGGGCCCGGCGTACAGGTTACCGACGAACAGCCGCTCCGGCGGGTCGAGAAACGGGTCGATCGGCGCCAGTCCGGCGTTTATCCAGCCCGCGAACGTTGCCGCCACATCCTCGAGGGGGGTTGCCGGGTCCTCGGCATCATCAAGGCCGACCCAGCACCGCCGGTCCGGGGTGTCGTAACTCTCGACGAGCCGTTCGAGCAGCTCCTCCCGGTCGAGCTCCGGGTCGAGATGCTGCTCGCCGACTGCCTCACTCATCTCCTGCCAGAAGGGAAGCCAACACTCCTCGATGAACCGGCGTAGTACCGGTTCCTCGGCTCGCACCCGACGGAGGTGAGTGGTAGCGTCTCCCGCCGGTCCCTCGTCGAGTGACAGCCGGAGATCCTCCACCGGGACCCGCATCCCGAACCCTTGGACCTCGAACCCGAGTTTCTCATAGTAGCCGACCGCGCGCTCGTTGTCGACCCCAACGGTGAGTGTGAACTCCGGACAGCCGTCCTCCCGGGCGTGCTGGACAGCCCGTGCGAACAGGTCGTCGGCCAGCCCGGTCCCGCGGTAGCGCTCTCGCACCCAGCAGTCCTCGATCTCGAGCCGGTCGGGCCAGTCGAACCGCTGTGGCGATTGGTGTGTCTGTGTCCGCACGAGACCAGCGAACGTCCCGTCGACCGTCGACAGTGACGCCATCTCCTCCCCGACACCGTCGAGGGCAACCCACAGTCGGCTCTCCGGTGAGTCGAGCTCCTCCAGGTGGTACTCCACCGCCGCCTCGGTTGCGTCGTCGGCGAGTGCGTGTGTCTCCTCGGCCCCGGTCAGGTCCTCCTGGAACGACAGCCAGCAGTCGGTGACGTAGCGTCGAATCTCCGCCTCGTCGTTGCGAACTCGACGGATCTGCATACCTGTGTCTCCCGTCACGCGGGTATCAGCGTTGCGGTGGGTCTCTGTCGCTACAACTGCTGGGGACGTGGGCGGTGGCCACCACCGGCGCGCCGACCGTCGAGATTCTCGATCGGGTGGCAGCACACCGAACTGTGGCCTGGGCTGGCGGGGTAGTGAGGAGGCGTGATATCGGAGCTATGTACCGCGGGGCAACGGGTCACACCCGTTATATCTCCCGAGGGACTACTACCAGTATGGAGTACACATACGACGGGACCGCACACAGTGACCTGGTTGCGTCGTACGCGGCGGACAGAGCGCCGTTTCCGACGGAGTCAGCGACGTTCCCGGAGCGACACGCACCGACCGAGGAGATAGCGGTGTTACGGGGGTTGTTGTTCCCGCGGTGCTGGAACGCCGGTGAACTGGTCGGTGACGAGCAGGCCGTGCGCGAACGCATCGAGGCGCTCGGGACGCTGTTCTGTCAGGGTATACAGCCGTACTCGCCGGAGTGTCTCTCCGATGTCGTGACGCCGGTGCTCGACAGACTGCCGGCGCTCCGCGAACGCCTCCGGACCGACGTCGAGGCGGCCTACAAAGGCGACCCCGCCGCGAAGAGTTACACCGAGGTGATCAGGGCGTACCCGGGGTTCCAGGCGATCCTGGTCCAGCGCGTCGCACACAGACTCTACGAGACGGGCGGCGCGGTGTACGCCCGCGAGTTGACCGAGGCCGCGAAGCGTCTCACCGGGATCGACATCCACCCGGGTGCGAGTATCGGGGCGCACTTTTTTATCGACCACGGCACCGGTGTCGTCGTCGGGGAGACGGCGACCGTCGGCGACTGGGTCCGTATCTACCAGGATGTTACACTCGGCGCCCTGCACTTCGAGGCGGACGAGAACGACGACCACGCGCTCCGGAAGGGGTACAAACGACACCCGGACATCGGTGATAACGTCGTCATCGGGGCCGGCAGCAAGATCCTCGGTCCGATCACCGTCGGTGACCACGCCAGTATCGGCGCGAACACCTGGATTACAGAGGATGTCCCCGACCGCACGACTGTGTACGTCTCG
>KB659972.1_pt73 | contig 14442 bp, 13 predicted proteins | sample 558768 | NCBI scaffold set KB644980.1 | reverse complement strand
GCCGTGCGCCGGAGACGGCCGGCGACGACCAAGGAGAGGAGCGCGACGACCGCAGCCACGATACCGAATCCGGGACCGAACCCGTCACTACCCCCATCTCCAGCGTCGGACCCGTTGCCACCGTCTGACCCGTCACTACCCCCATCTCCAGCGTCGGACCCGTTGCCACCGTCTGACCCGTCACTACCCCCATCTCCAGCGTCGGACCCGTTGCCACTGTCTGACCCGTCGTCGGGTGTCGGCTCGGACGTTGTGAGGGTGGCACCGTCGAGAGTCCCGAGACTGTACTGGGCAGTCGTGTTGTCGATACTACCACCAATCGCCACGGTGTCGAACCCGATAGAAACCGATTCACCGGCGGTCGTACCGCTGACAGTAAACTCCGCGATGACGATCTCGTCAGCCGCCTCGTGGATATCGGGCCCCATTGCCACGTTGAGTCGTCCCAACGCACCGTCCTCGAGTATCTCACTGAAATCGAGGAGTGGCCCCTCTGTCGGTGTCAGGTCGGTTATACTGGCAGCCCCGGGGTCGGAGACGCTCAGATTGATGTTGTACGCGGCGACCCCGTTCTCTGCCCCCTCAACGACCAGCGCGAGCGTCGTGTTCCCGTCGGCAGGAACCTCGCTCTCTGCCGGTTCGATCGAGATGTCGACCGAGCCGGTATCCTGTGCTGCTGCGACTCCCCCGATCCCCGGGAGCACGACCAGCGCAAGCAGGACCACCGCAACCCCGATAGACAGTCCCAGTGCCGACTCCGGTAGTGTATCGTCCACAATCACCTGTCACGCTTCCCGCGGGACCGGATTAACCGTTTCGACAGACCCTATGACTCCTCCCGGTCGACGCACAGGCTGTCGGCGTGCAGAGAGCAACAGACCCACCGGTTCTTCCGGCAGACGGGGGTTCAGCCGTCGTGAGTGTAGCCCCGGTCGGGGAGCGGGTCACCGTCGAGGCTGACACCCGTCCCGGTGACAATCCCGATTCTCGATAGCGGGACGGTTGTTTCCTCACGGGCCTCGCTCACACGGTCCGGTGGGAGCGTACACACCAGTTCGAAGTCCTCACCGAAGAAGACGCCCAGTTCACGACGCTCGGTCCCGTCGGCAGCAACGGACTCGACAGCGTCGTCGACGGGCAGGGGTGACTCGGCGGCGATACCGCAGTCACTCGCCGCCGCCAACTGGTGCAGCGAGCGCGCCAGACCGTCGGAGCTGTCCATCATGGCCGTCGCGTGTGTGGCGAGTGTCTGCCCGGCATCGATACGAGGCTCGAACCGGAACAGAGCGTTCGCCCGCTCGGTCTCACCGACCGCAAACAGCCGGCAGGCAGCCCCGCTCCGTCCCAGTGTGCCGGTCACACAGACCGCGTCACCCGGCTGTGCATCCGACCGGCGCACCGGCCTGTCGGTCCGGCCCAACGCCGTCGTGGCGACGGTGAGCTCCTCGTGGGAGTCGAGGTCGCCACCGACGTACGCCGTATCGACCCGTTCACAGACCGTCTGTGCCCCCTCGACAAACGACTCCACGCCCGCAAACGAGGGGGCACCGTACGCGGCGACGACCCCGACCGGGTCGGCACCCATCGCGGCGACGTCCGACAGCGACGCGCCAACGGCCCGCCAGCCCGCCGTGTAACTGCTCGTCCCCGCCGGGAAGTCCGTCCGGTCGTGGAGCATGTCGGTCGTGAGCACGTGCCCGTCGACGACGGCCGCGTCGTCGCCCGCCGCGGGCACCTGCCCCGCCAGCACCGCCAGAGCGGCCCGTTCGTCCATGCCCGCTGTACGGTGGCCGGTCAAAAGAGGATGCCGCTCGACAGGTTCCGGTCACAACAACAGACTGGACCGGCCCACTCTTGTGCCTCGATAGCAGAGGATATCACAGATGGGTGAGTCTCTCTCTGCACCTGCGTCAGAACGGGTCAGCGGAGCACGTCTGCCCCTGGCCGGGGCCGACCTCTCCGGCGGTCCGGCGGTCCCAGCCTCCGACTGTGGTGTGCGGCCCAGCGTCACCGGCACAGGTCTCACAGACTGTGACAACCGGACGCGGTATCAGTCGCGAACGGTGGTCGGCGGATGATACTCAGCGGGCTCATACCGCTGCCCGACGCGACACCGGTCCACCTCGCGGTTATCGCGATCACGACCGGTGTGATCTGGGTCGGGAGCGGGTGGCTGGAGAGCGCCGCCGAGGAGCTCTCGACGTACTACGGGCTGCCGGCTGTGGTGCAGGGCTCTATCGTCGTGGCTATCGGGTCGAGTTTCCCCGAACTGGCGAGTGTTGTCGTCACCGCACTCGGGGGGTCGTTCGGGATGGGTGTCGGTGCTGTCGTCGGGTCGGCGATATTCAACATCCTCGTTATCCCCGCCCTGTCCGGCATGGCGACCGACTCGCCGCTCGAGGTGAACCGGACAATCGTGTACAAGGAGGCACAGTTCTACATGATTGCGGTCTCCGCGCTCCTCATCACGTTCGCGCTCGCGATAATCTACTACCCCGCCGAAGGCGGGACGACGCTCGAGGGGACCGTCACCCGTCCGCTCGCGGTGATTCCGTTGTTGCTCTACGGGCTATACCTGTTCATACAGTGGCAGGATGTCGGGGACTACGAGAGCGAGGACGCCGGTGGTGAGATGAACGTGCGCCGCCAGTGGGGCAAACTGGCGGCCGGACTGTTCGCCATCCTCGTTGCTGTGGAGTCGCTGGTCGGGGCCGTCGAGGGGTTGAACGCCACATTCGGAATCCCGGAGTTCCTCGCCGGTGTGACCATCATCGCCGCGGCGACGAGTCTGCCCGACGCGCTCGTCAGCGTCCGAACAGCACGGAGTGGAAAGGGTGTGACCAGCCTCGGGAACGTGCTCGGGAGCAACACGTTCGACCTGCTGGTGGCGATCCCGCTCGGTGTACTCATCGCCGGAAGCGCGCCGGTCTCGTTCAACCTCGCGGCACCGATGATGGGCGTACTAACGGTCGCGACTATCATCCTGTTTACCGCTCTCCGGACCGATCTGTTGCTCACGGAACCGGAGTCGTACGTCCTGCTGACCGCGTATCTCGTGTTTGTCGTGTGGGTTATCGGGGAGACAATCGGTGTGTTCGGACTGCTCCAGGTCTGAGCGCCGACCGCTGCCGGTGTCAGGGTCTACAGAACAGGTGAGGACCAGTACGTATACGTTGGCGTGGGCCAAACAGGGAGGCGTGACAGAACGGATCGCCATCTTAGGGGGGACGTTCACGCCGGTCCACAACGGCCATCGGGCGCTGTTGCACACGGCGTTCCAGACCGCCAGCCACGACGGCACCGGCGAGGGCCACGTTATCGTCGGTCTGACCGACACAGAACTGGCGACACAGACCCGGAACGACCCCGGCCACGCGGACTATCTCGGTCCCTTTGAAAAACGCCGGAGTGACCTCGACGCCGAACTCTCCCGTCTCGGATCTGCATACAGCGCCTCCTTCGAGATCATCCGCCTCTCGGACACACAGGGCCCGGCCGCAACCCGCGACGATGTGGACGCCCTCGTTGTCTCACCGGAGGCAAAGGCCCAGCGCCGCGCAAACGAGATAAACCGCCGGCGTAGTCGCGATGGTCTCTCGCGTCTCGAGATCCACACCGCACCCTTTGTTGTTGCCGAGGACGGCACCCGTATCAGCAGCACCCGCATCCGCAGCGGCGAGATCGACGACAACGGCCGCATTCTCGAGGACGACGCCAGGGACGACCAGCACACACAGCGGTGATTTGGGGTCTCGTCCGCCACGCAAGAACAACGACGACCGACACACAGCGCTGATTCGAGGTTTCGTCCGCCATACGAGAATAATGACGGCCGACACACAGCGCCGGGGGTTCGTCTCCGACAGTCAGAGTCAGACGGCGTACTCGCGCTCGCGGAACTGGACGTAGCCGCCGTTGTTGTACTGCCTCAGCGCCCGCTTGTAGTTCCAGAGAAGTTTGAGCCCGGTGACGCCGGAGTTCAGTAGGGCCCTCAGCTTCGAGGTCCCGGTGACGATGTTTCCGATCTGGAACGCCTGGTCCCAGTCGCTCGGTCCGTAGCCGTCGACGAGTTCGGCGACGGTGACGTTCCGGGAGATTTCGGGATCGAGCGCCTGCTGCCATGACTGGTTGTACTCGGCCAGCGACTCCGTGGCGGCGAGTTCACCGGCGATCTTGCCGGTGCGGACGGCGATGTGGTCACCGCCCTCGTGGAATGCGGAGGTGCCGCCCATCGCACCGCCGACGACGGCGATATTCGCCTCGGTAGGTGACTCGATCGGGCGTGTCGAGGAGATCGGGTAGGTCTCGACACCGCCCTGTTTGCCGCGGTCCTCGACCAGCGGCATGTCGTCGAGGTCGTAGGCCGGGTACTCGTGTTCGATGAGACGCCGGAGGTACTCCTCGCCGCGGGGGATGCGGTCGTCGTCGGCCCGGAGCAACGGCCACTCGTCGGCGTCGAACCTGTCGATGTCGAGTCCGATCGGCATCGTGAGCCCGATCCGCGAGACGTTGTCGTGGTTGGGGAACACCCACGGGTAGGCGGTGTGACCTGGCATGTGTCCCCACCAGAACTGCAACTGTGTCGAGTTCGCCAACTCTGTGGGGACCCGGCGGTGCTCCTGGTAGGCGATGTGGTTCACCTGCGAGGGGTTGAGCAGGTCGGCCATCTGCCTGTCGGAGGGTGTGAACTGGTCGAGTGTCTCGATGGTGACCGTCCGCTGTGGCCCGTCGGCGAGCACCAGGTAGTCCGCCTCGAACTGGTCGCCGTCGGCGAGAGTCAGCGTGTGACTCGGCTCGCGCCCGTCGAGGTCGGTCTCGACATCTATCACCGAGTCACCGACCCGGTAGGATGCGCCGGCGGCCTCGCTCTCCTCGTGCAACCAGTCGTCGAACGCCGCGCGGTCGAACGCGAGTCCGAACGAGGGGTACTGCGACGATATCCCGGTGGTGCTCAGCGTCAGTTCCTCCTCGGGACCGACGAACTTCGCGCCGGTCAACTCCTGCAGGACGACCTCCTCCGGGAGCTCCTCGGGGCCGAACTCCATCAGGTCGACCCAGTAGTCGAGCAACCCGGCGGCGTCGGTCGAATCCGGTCCCGGATCGGTGCGCTCCTCGCGGGGGACTCCCTTCTCGAAGACGACGGCGTTCGCGCCGTGCTCGGCGGCTGTCCACGCCGCCGACGCGCCTCCCGGTCCGCCGCCCACAATTGCCACGTCGACGTGTTCCATTGATTTATATATCGTCGCCCGGGTTTATAACTCCATCTCCATCTCCGCGAGAACAGCGTCGGTCACGTCGTCGGTTGTCGCCTCACCCCCCAGGTCAGGTGTGGTCGGTCCCTCGGCGAGCACCGTCTTAACAGCATCGCCGACACGGGTCGCTGTCTCCGGGTGACCGAGATGCTCTAACAGCATCGACGCCGAGAGAATCGCCGCCGCCGGGTTGGCGAGACCCTCACCGGCGATATCGGGCGCGGTGCCGTGGACCGGTTCGAACAACGCGTTGTCCGGTCCGACGTTCGCCGACGGCAGCAGTCCGAGTCCGCCGACCAGCCCCGCCGCCAGGTCCGAGAGCACGTCACCGGCCAGGTTCGGACAGATGACCACACCGTACTCCTCGGGACGCATCACCAGGTGCATTGCCAGCGCGTCCATAAGCGCCGTCTCGTAGGACACCCCACGCCTCTCACCGACACGCTGGACAGCGTCGAGAAACAGTCCGTCGGTCCGGCGCATCACGTTCGCCTTGTGGGCGACTGTCACCTGGTCGTACCCGTTCTGTGCCGCGTAGGAGAAGCCGTACTCGGCGATGCGCTCGCAGGCCGTCTCCGTCGTCACACGTGTCAGCGTCCGCACACCCTCGGCTATCTCGCTCTCGATACCCGCGTACACCCCCTCGGTGTTCTCGCGGATAAAGACGATATCGGTTGCCGGAGCGAGCGCGTCGACACCGGGGTAGCTCCGCGCCGGCCGGACGTTGGCGAACGACCCGACCACCTCGCGCAGCGGCAGGATGACGTCTGCGGCCGTCTCGCCGGCCGCCCCGAACAGCGTCGCGTCGGCCGCCGCGGCGACCTGCCGGGTCCGCTCCGGCAACGCCTCGCCGGTTTCGGCCCTCGTCTCGTCACCCGCCGCCGCGCGGACAAACTCGATATCGACGGGTGTCGCCCGGAGTACCCTCGTCGCCGCCGGAATCACCTCGGTGCCGATACCGTCGCCCGGGACGACCGCAACCTCGTGGGTCATGACCCGTCTCCTCGCGGCATCGAAAGGAGCGTGTCGGTCGGACCGGCGAACCCAGCGGCGCCCGACCGGAGAGGAGCGGCGACCCGGAGTGTGCCGCCGGACTCCTCTCCTCGCACCCACAGACACCGAGGGGGGCGCCCCGATGGCGCAAGCCTTAGTACATCTCTGTGCATTAGTGTTCATCAATGAACGACACAGAGGGTATCGCACCCGCAGTCAGGTCGATACTGGAGCACACAGACGAGCGCGGTGGTGGCGAGGGGCGCATCGAGGTGGAGGCGCGGTCGCTGCCGGCGGCGCTCGAACGCGCCGCGGGCGAGGGGCGTGTCCCGGTGATGGCGGAGATAAAGCCGACATCACCGACAACCGACGGCGAACACGGCGGGGACCCGGTCGAACTGGCCGAGGCGATGGTCGCGGGCGGGGCCGCCGCGCTGTCCGTGCTTACCGAACCGGAGCAGTTCGGCGGAAGCCCCGAGGACCTGCGCCGCGTCCGCGAGGCAGTCGACGTGCCCGTGTTGCGAAAGGACTTCCTGCTCTCCGAGTCACAGTTCGACACAGTCGCCGCCGATATCCTCCTGCTCATCGCGCGGTTCGTCGAGGACCTGCCAGAGCTGGTCGGGGCCGCCCGTGACCGGGGGTTTCAGGTGCTCGTGGAGGTTCACAGCCGCGAGGAGTTGACCCGGGCACTCGATGCCGGTGCCGACATCGTCGGCGTGAACAACCGCGACCTGTCGCAGTTGATCGTCGATCTCGACACGTTCGAGTCGGTTGCTCCTGCGGTGCCCGCGGACGTGACACTCCTCGCCGAGAGCGGTATCGGGACCCCCGCAGACGCCCGCCGGATGCGCCAGGCCGGTGCCGACGGCCTGCTCGTCGGGTCGGCGATACTGAACGGCGAGGCCACCGTCGAGGAGCGCACCCGTCGGCTGACAGCGGCAACCGGACCCACAGAAACAAATTCGCCAAGCACAGAGGGTGGAACATGAGTACCGACGGAAGCTTCGGCGAGTACGGTGGCCAGTACGTGCCGGAGGCGCTGATGCCGGCGATCGAGGAACTGAGTGACGCCTACGAGCGGTACGTCCTGGAAAACGAGGACGGCTTCCGGGACGAACTCAGCGAGCGACTCACCGACTTCGGCGGCCGACCGACACCACTCGGTCGGGCCGACCAGCTCTCGGAGCGCTACGACCGCGAGGTGTATCTCAAACGCGAGGATCTGCTCCACGGCGGGGCTCACAAGCTGAACAACGCACTCGGGCAGGTGCTGTTGGCGAAGTACATGGGCAAAGAGCGCATTATCGCCGAGACGGGAGCCGGACAGCACGGCACTGCCACCGCGATGGCGGCGGCCCACCTGAATATGCCCTGCGAAATATACATGGGTGAGACCGATATCGCGCGCCAGCGACCCAACGTCTTCCGGATGCGCACGAACGGTGCGACGGTGACACCGGTCACCACCGGGCGGGGCACGCTGAAGGAGGCAATCAGCGAGACGATGCGTGACTGGGCGGCCACCGTAGAGGACACACACTACATCATCGGGAGTATCGTCGGCCCGCACCCGTTCCCGGCGATGGTGCGTGACTTCCACGCTGTCATCTCCGAGGAGGCCCGCGAACAGATGCTGGAGACAGCAGGCCAACTGCCGGACGCGGTGCTCGCGTGTGCCGGTGGTGGGTCGAACACGATGGGCATGTTCCAGCAGTTCCGCGACGACGACGGGGTCGAACTGTACGCGGTGGAGGCCGGCGGCTCGTCGCTGTCTGTCGACGAGGACGCGGGTGTCGCGCCGAACTCGGCCACCCTCTCGACCGGTGACGAGGGTGTGCTCCACGGCGCGCGGACGAAGGTGTTACAGGACGGCGACGGTCAGATAATGGAGTCACACTCCGTGTCGGCCGGGTTAGACTACGCCGGTGTCGGACCCGAACTCGCGGAGATGGTCGACCGGGGTCGGGTGCAGGCGGTCAACGTCGATGACGACGCCGCGCTCGCGGCCTTCCACCGACTCGCCCGCGAGGAGGGTGTCATCCCTGCACTCGAGACGGCCCACGCGTTTGGATACCTCGAACAGCACCACGACGAACTGGGTGAGGTGGTGGTGCTGAACGTCTCGGGTCGGGGTGACAAGGACCTCGAGACGGTCATCGAGGAGACACAGTCCCGGGATCTGGATGTCGGACCGACGATGGACCTGTTCCGTGACCTCGGTGGGCACACCGCCGGTGAGGACAGATGAGCCTCGATGCGGCGTTCGACGACCCCGCGTTCGTCCCGTATCTCGCCGTCGGTGACCCGAGTTACGAGCAGTCGCTGCGGTACGTCGAGGCGCTGGCCGACGGCGGCGCCGACGCAATCGAACTCGGACTGCCGTTCTCGGAGCCGATCGCCGAGGGGTCGACAATCCAGTCGGCGATTGTCCGTGCACTGGAGGCCGGTATGACGCCCGGTCGCTACTTCGAGTTCGTCGCGGAACTGGACGTGGACGTACCGCTCGTCTGTATGACCTACTACAATCTGGTCTACCAGTACGGGAGCGAGGCGGGACCGCGGCCGTTCGTCGAGCGCGCCGCGGAGGTGGGCATCGGCGGGTTCGTGATCCCGGACCTGCCCGCCGAGGAGGCCGCCCCACTGCGCGAGGCGTGTGACGAGTTCGGACTCGACCTCGTGTTCATCGTCGCACCGACCACCGAGGGCGAGCGACTCGACCGGATGCACGAGTTCGTCTCGGGCTACGTCTACGTGCAGGCCCGCCTCGGCACGACCGGTGCACGCGAGGAGGTCTCGGAGTACACCGAGCGCTCGCTCGCCCGTATCGCCGACTGGGACGTCCCGAAGGCGGTGGGATTCGGGATCAAGACCGGCGACCACGCCGAGCGCATCGTCTCGGCGGGTGCTGACGGTGTCATCGTCGGCTCCGCGCTCGTCGATATCGTCGCCGAGGGCCACGAGAACGACGACCCGACCGGGGTGGTAGCCGAACGACTCGAACGGAAAGCCCGTGAGTTGAAACGAGGGGCAGTCCGCGGTCTGGGTGAGACGGCGCCCGGGCAGTAGTCGGAGAAACCAGGTCCGAACTGTCTGTTGCCGACTCTACCGGGTTCGCGGGTACTTCGATACCCCGTGTGCTGTGCGGTCGAAATAGACACAGCTTAGACTCCGGGGATCAGATGACGGTGACACGACGTCGAACAGTCCTCGCAGGGGTCGCAGCAACAGCAGGCTGTCTCTCGGTTCCGAACGCCGATGCCGAGGACAGACACCCGTTCGCCGGCGAGACGGTGACTGTCCGTGTCGACGAGCAGACCGACAGTCAAGACAATATCAGGACGGTCACAGAGACGATGCTGTTGTTCCCGGGGTCGAGCAGCAAACGCTGCGCCGCGTTCAGCTTCGAGTTCGAACTCACCGAAACCAGAACGACACGGAGCTCGCGTACACCGACAGCAGAGGAAGATTGTTCGGACACCGAGGGGGACAGCACCGACGCTCCGGCCGGAGGTGAGCATCCCGGAGCCGTCTGTCACGCGGGTGGTCGGCGGGGTTCGAACGAGGGCAGAACACGAGATCGGCCATCTACTGGGTCTGGGCCACAGCGACGAACCCAGCGATATTAGAGCCGGTCGTCCGGAGGACCGGATCCCGAACTACGAGCGCCCGAGTGCCGGCAGACCGCACAGACCGGCGTGGAACGGGCGAGGGCAATGACAGGCGCTCACGCTGTGAAGCGAGGGCAACGACCACAAACAGGGCCATCCACGGACCGTCGAACGGGAACACTCCGGTGCTACCAGTTACAGCTCTCCTGCACCGGGGTCCAACGGATACCCGTCTCACCAGACACGTTCAGAAGCACAAACGAGAGTCTGTGAAAACAATCTCGTGTGCTGGTGGGTCGAGGCTAACGTCGTCTCACACAGGTCGAAACCGGTTCTTCCGGACCGGGTTACTGTCACCGCGGTGTCAGCCGTCGACGACGCTGTCTTCCCAGCCCTCGCTGTGAATCCGTTCCTCGGGTGCGCCGAGTTCACTGAGGGTATCTTTTGCCTGGACGACCATCTTCGGAACACCACAGACGTAGAAATCCCGCTCGGTGAACTCCTCGAACAGGTCCGCGAAGTGTTCCTGTGCGTACCCGATACGGCCGGTCCACTCCCAGTTAGGGTCCGAGAGCACGAACGTCACGTCGAGATCGGGGTTGTTCGCGGCTAGTTCGTTCAGCGTCTCCCGGTGGATGATCGTCTCCTCGCGTTTCTCGCCGAGGACGACGTGGGCGTGGCCGGTACCTTCGCGCAGGTACTGCCGGAGCATCGCCATCATCGGCGTGAGACCGGTCCCGGAGGCGAGAAAGGCAACGTCCCGGTCGCGGTCGGCGAGCATCAGGTTGCCCTCGATCGGACCGAGTGTCACTGTATCGCCCGGCCGTTTCTGGTGGATGTACGACGAGGCCAGACCGTCGTCGTAGCGTTTGACTGTCAGCGCGAGTTCGTCACTGCCCGGAAGGTTCGTCGGCGTGTACGGCCGCACAATCCGGTCGTCACCCGAGTCGAACCGGACTGTGGTGTGTTGTCCCGGCCTGTAGTCGAACTCCTCGCCCGGCACCCGAAGCCGGAATCCCTTTACTCGCGGTGTGATCTGGTACGTATCGACAACTGTTGCTTCGTATGTCATGGTGGGTGTATATTGATCTGCGCTCGTGATTACTGCACTCCGTGCCGGACACCATCGGGGTCACAGTGTTATCAGAACAACTGAAACAGTGTGGGTGTGCGGCCGTAGCCTGTCTACAAACGTCTGTAGGTGCCGCTCGGTCATAAGGAACGCGGCGGGAGAATCGATGCTGAGAACGGCGGTCAGACGGCGGCGGAGTTCGCGGCGGGTATCGGGTGCAGGGTCGTGTCGGTAACCGTTTCAGGACGTGTAGTGTCGGAACAGGAGTTGTCGGACATCGTCCTTGGTGCGGGCCGACTCGGTCCGTCCGTCGGGCAGGTCGACCTCGTACGGTTCGTCGCTGCCCTCGCGCCACTTGTCGTCGTGTTCGCGGAGCATCTGGTTGACGGCCGCGAGCGGGTCCCCGCCGCCCCCACCGAGAGAGACACCACCTGTCGACGGGGTCGTCGAGTCGTCGTCACCCTCAGCCGAGTCTCCCGCTGGGCCAGTCTCGGTCGTGCCGTCCGGTTCGGGGTCTGTCGTCGACACGCCCCGGGACTTGTGATCGGTCGAGTCGTCGGTGTCGGTCGACCCGTCGGCATCGGTCGAGTCGTCGGTGTCGGCGGTCTGTGCGAGTCTGGTGGCGAACCGCTCGACACCGAGTTCCGCGAGGAGACGGCCACGCATCTCGTCGGCGTCGATACCGCTCCCGGGAACGTCGGGTACCTCGCTCGCAACGCGCTGGAGCTGTGGGTACTCGGCAGTCGCGAGTCGCTCGTAGGCGTCGACTGTGTCACGCTCCTGTGGGGGTGTGTACGTGTCGAGTAGATACTCGATTGCGTCCTCGAGCGGGATGTATCCGTAGTCGTCGAGAAACGCCTCCTCGAGTTCATCACGGACCTCGCATGAGTCGCTCGTTCTGGTCCTCGGTGAGAGAGATCTCCGGCATTGCGTCGACAGACGGGCGGGTTCCTAATAACTGGTTCCCACGGCCGGTTCCCGAACACAGCAGATTGATTACGGGCCCCCTCCGAGTCACGGTATGGACTGTCCCCGCTGTGACGGGCCTCTCGATACCTACGCGGTGGAGGCGACAGGTCAAACCGCCGTCGTCTGCAGCGCGTGCGGGTTTGCGGGGGTGGCAGCCTCACACCGACCGGAGGAGAGTGACCCCGAGTCTTGGGACCGCGCTATCCGGCGCTTCGAACAAACGGAGGGGACCGAGGGTTGGACCGTGGAGACAGGACGGGCCGAGGTGGTGTCTCTCCCGGCCGACGGCCCCGGGCCAGATTTCGACCCGGACGCGCTCGAGGAATCGGTGGCTGTCGCGACCGCGCTGGAGGACACGGCCGAGGACTCGACCGAGGATACGCCTGACCAATCAACCGACGACATCGCCGAGAGTTCGACCGAGAATATACCTGACCAATCAACCGACGACATCGCCGAGGACTCGACCGAGAATACGCCTGACCAATCGACCGACGACGTCGCCGAGGACTCGACTGGCGACACCGTCGGCCAGTCTACAGAGAACACGGCAGAACAGTCGACTGATGACATGGCCGGAGACTCGACCGGCGGTACCGTCGACCAGTCAACCGAGGAGTCAGCCGACGACAGCTAATCAGCGTTCAGCTTCCGCCTCGGCACCGCCGGCATCGGAGGTGGGGGTTCCGGCGGTTCGCTCCTCCTCGGATCGGGCGGCGACGAGCGCGCCCTGCGCGACGCTGTACATCGGATTCTCGGCACGGCTCACACCACTGATCGAGAACGGGAGGTCCGCGTCGTTGAGTCGCTCGGAGAACAGCTCCTCGAACCCGTCGGGGCTCGAGGTACCGCCCGTCACGACGACAGGCACATCGAGACCTTCCTCAACGTCCTCTTGATCGACCTCGTTGATGATGTTCTCGATGACGTAGTCGAGGAGGTTGTCGTAGTAGATGCTGAGCGCGCCCTCGACACCGCCGACATCGGTCTCGAAGTCGAGTTCGAAGTCCCCCTCTTTTGTGGAGGTGACCTTGTCGACGGGTGTGCCGGTGGCCTGTGCGGCCCGCTCATCGACCCAGTCGCCACCACGGGCGATGGAGAACTTCATCACCGGGACCGCGTAGTAGGAGAGACAGATGTTGGTCATCCCGGCACCGAAGCTGACACCGAGTCCGGTGAACTCTCGATCCGCCAGCTCGGAGTAGATGACCGCCATCCCCTCGTTTATCGGCTCCGGATTGTATCCCATGTCACCGAGGAGTGACTCGACTGTCTTCTGGTGATACAGCGTCGACATCTGGTCGTCGATCGGGTCTGCGGGCACCGAGAAGAACAACAACTCGTTTGGCTGTCTTGGCTCGCCGACGACCTGCTCTGTAATGAGCTTGATCATCGGGATAGCGGACTTCTCGTCGCTCGAAAGGATACCGGCCTGCATCGGCCGACGGGTCTCCTCGTTGAAAATATTCGCGAAGTTCAGCGCGTCGTCGCCGACGATGTACACCAGATTGTCCTTTCGTATGTGCAACACGTCGCTGCGCGATAACATCTGTTCCGCCATATCGCTGTGGTCGATCTCGACAAACGAGTTGCGTTGCTGTACAAAAACGGTCTCGTCACCATCCTGCCTCGCAGACAGAATATTCATGGTGCCAACGTCAAGGCCTTGTGCCATATGTACCCCACAACGACAGGGGTCAAAAAACTACCTGAATAGCTTCTCTCGCAGTCGGTCCAGAGCACTGGACTCGGTGTCGACACCGGTTTCTATCTCCTCATCCTCCTGTTGTTGTTCGCGGAAGGCGGTGAGCGCGTCAACCTGGTCGTCGGGGCTCTGTGCGCGTGCGGTGTTTTGCTCATCGGCCTGCATCTGCCGGAGTCCGTCGACGGCCTCGTCGACACTGTCACCCGGCGAACGTGTTTTTGTTCCGGCGTCAAGATTGCTGTCGTCGATATCGGCGTCAGATTCGGGCATATCGATCTTCAGTCGCTTCGAGTTCGGTTGCTCCTCGATCCCGCCCCAGGTCAGATTCGAGTCGGACATCGCGTCGTCGATATCCGCGGCGACCTGCTCGTCGCTGACCGAGTTCGACTCCGCCTCCTCGCGCTGTTCGCGTTCGACCTCGGTGACGCGTCTGACCTCGTCCGGAGCCTGTCGGTCGAGATACTGTGCAACCAGGCCCGACCCGGTCGAGGCCGCGAGCACCACGACCCCGATTGCGTAGGTGCTGAGCACGGGCACGTCGTTGCCGGCACCCGACCAGGAGTCCGGGTACACCTGTGTCAGCCAGACAGCGGCGACGAGACAGATAACGAGTCCGACGAGACTCGTGGCCGTTGTCCGCCGACCAACCGGCAGCAGGATGCTGACGCTCAGCGCCACCGACGGGAGTCCGAGCATCACGAACACGAGCGCCGCCTCGCGCAACTGCCAGTACGTGTCCGAACCGGTCGTCTGGGTCCCGCTGTAGAGAAACAACGCCAGTCCGGCCACACCGAGGAAGATCCCGGCGAAGAAGGTCCCGAAGCCGAGGTACACCTCCTGTTT
>KB659968.1_pt220 | contig 14505 bp, 19 predicted proteins | sample 558768 | NCBI scaffold set KB644980.1 | reverse complement strand
ACATCGTCGCGCTCGAAGCCGTTGATCTGGGCGCCCTCCGGAAGCGAGGCCTCAAGTCGCTCTTGGAGCTCGTCAAGATCGATCTCTGGACTTTCCGGCATGATCTTCATGTTGGCGGCGACCTTCCCCATCGCTATGGCCCCCGGAACCCGCAGTCGGGACACTCATAGAGGTTGCTCTGCTTGCGACAGGTCGCACAGCGGTGGATCTCGGTGCCACACTCCGGACAGCGAAACGAGGCAGCGTTCATCGCTGCGACCTTGATGCCGCAGGAGACACACTGGCTCTCGGATTGCTGTTGGGTCTCACTCATACCCAAAGAAATCGCCGCGCGGGTTTTAACCATTGTCTTTCCGTTCGTCAGAACCGCCGCGCCGTCGGTGGGGAACGTGCGATGTCGTTGAATCCCACACCCACTCACAGCAGCAGCGGCCCGATCAATACCCCCATCAGATGGACGCGGCGTGCCCCAAACCGTGGCGGTAACAGTCCAACAAGCGTGGCGACCAGAAAAACGCCAACGCCGACCAGGCCGGTGAACGCAAACGACAACCCGAGAAGTAACGCGAAGACGACACCGGAGACGGTAGTGTAGTTCAGGTTCCCAACCGTCCGAAGGTAGCGATCGCCGACCGCCACCACCAACAGAAACCCACACGCCGCGCCGATGATGACGGCCGTCAGCAGAGCCGGCACGGTTAGCGGAACCCCGGTGGTATCAATCGCTACCATCACGCCCGTCCGCGGGGTACCGAGTGCGAGCAGTGCACACAGCGCAAATACCGTATTTGATGTGCTGGCTCCGCTGGTCGCAACAATAAAGCCGCGATCCGGGTCGTCTGTCGGCACCGCCGGCAGGGCCAGCACCGACGCGATCGCCGCCGACACCCCTGGTAGGTAGCCGACGAGCGCGCCGCCCAGCGACCCCGCCCCCGCAGTCAGCCCTAACTCCCGACCCGGCATCGTCAGGGTCGCGTCGGCCTGTGGTGGTACCCCACCGCCACCGATCGCATCCAGCAGGATCGGCGCGCCAAACAGCCCGGTCAACAGCGGCGTCAACATACTCCCCGCATCCAGCGGTGCGGCCGGCTGGACATCAAGCGTTGCCCAGCCCAGCGCGGCCGCCAACCCAAACGCAAACAGCCCGCCGAGAGCCGTCCGTACCGATGATTCGGTTGCGAGGAGAAAACAGACCACCGCGGCCAGCACAACCGTGAGATTCGCCTGAATCGTCGGATACCACGCGATCATAACCCATGTGATCGGGATCGCAAGCGGCAGGGCGACCGCAACCGCAAGCGCGCTGCCAACCGCAGACAGCCGGAGTGCCTCTCGGCCCTGCCCGGCCAACACGAGCCGGTGGCCCGGTAGCGCGGCGATCGCCATCGACGCGTCGGGGACACCAAGCGTGAGCGCGGGGACGATGTCGAGAAAGGTATGCACCATCCCTGCTGCGAGCATGGCGACCCCGAGCAACAGCGGATCGGCCGGGATCGACGGTGCGGCCGCCGCCAGCAGAATAGCGAAGTTATTGGCATGTAGTCCGGGTACCAGCCCGCTACAGGTGCCAAGCGCGACACCGCCAAGGGCAAAGCTAACAACACCGACCGTTAGTCCCGGGTCGATTCCAAGCCCTAATCCCATCGGGCTGGCTGGCCGCGGCTTCGGATTTAAGACTCCGGGTGGCCGGCTGGGTTGGTGGCCATCCGAGCACCGTTGCTATCCGGTTAGCGTCGGCATAAAAAAGCGGAACTGCTGTCTAACCGCGATTCAGCCGAAGAGGTTGCCGAGGCCCTCGCCGTCGGCTTCCTCGTCGTCGTCACCGGCGTCGTCCGGCACGTCGGCATCGTCGCCGTCATCAGCTTCTTCCTCGTCAGCGTCGTCGCCGCCCTCGTCGACCTCGCCGGCGTCAGCCGACGCGCCGCCTGCGGCCCCACCGGCTGCGGGGGCTGCGGCTGCGGTTTCGACGGCTTCCTCGATGTCGACGTCTTCGAGCGCGGCAACAAGGGCCTTGACTCGTGACTCCTCGACATCAACGCTTGCGGCCTCAAGGACTGCGGTTACGTTTTCTTCGGTGATCTCTGCGTCTGCTTCGTTCAGGGTGAGTGCTGCGTAAACGTATTCCATTGGTGTAATCTCCTGTTGTTAGAGCATATCGAGCGCGTCGCCGGCGTCGCTGTCGTCGTCGCCGTCGTCGGACTCGGTTTCGGCTTGTTCATCGTCCGATTCGTCGTCTGCGTCGGCTTCGCTGTCGTCGTCAACGGCGTCGCCGTCATCGGCGTCAGCATCCGCGTCAAGATCCTGGAACTCCTCGGGGAGTGCCTCCGGATCGTCGATCTCGCTGGCCAGTGCCCGTACCTGGGCGTCGGCCTTGCCGATGAGATCGTCGACCACGTCCGGGCTCTCGACGGCCGCCGAAAGCGCGACCGACTTTGCCTCGCCGGTCGCCTTGGCGATAATCGTTGGCGCGGTCTTGGCTGTCGGATACTCGGCGTTGACCGAGAGGTTCCGGGCGGCCGCGGCGGCCGACTGAACATCCGCGCGGTACTCCGCGACATCGATCTCCAGTTCGTCGGGGGCAAACAGCACGCCCTCCGAGTAGACGCTTTTGAGATCGAGACCGACCTCTTTGGGCTCGATGCCGAGTTCGCCCAGTACGTTTTCGAGATCGGCGTCGACGGTCTCGCCGGCCGACAGCACAGTGCTGTCGGAGAGCACCTGAATCGAGCCCTCCTCGATTCTGGCGTCCGCGCCGATCTGCTGGAGTTCGCCGACAAAGGGTCCCGGATCGACGCCCGTGTCACCCTCTGGGATGACAATATCGTTGGGCGCGACCTCGCCCGCGCTGATCGGGGCAGGCGTCTTTGAGGCTTCCAACTGCTGGAAAAGTCCAAAGGGATTGTCGTTGGTGCCGATCAACGCGATCTGGCCGGCGACATGTTCGGTAAGCTGCTCGACACCGTCGCTGACGGCCTCAAGGGCGCGCACAACGAGTGTGTTGCGGCTCATTCGAACCTCCGCGCTGCCGTGGAGGTCACGGCGCATCGACTGGAGCTGTCGGCTCGGAATCCCCTCGACGCCGACGATGCCAACCGCGTCATACCGCTCGACAAAGTCGGTCAGCTCGTCGACCTCGTCCTGTTTCCATTGGGGGATGGTCTCGGTCTTGCGGACGGATTCGCTTTGGCTCATGCGTCCACCTCAACGGCAGGGCCCATCGTTGTTTTCACGTAGATGGTATCGAGATTGAGCGGCCCCTTTTCGAGGTCAGCTTCGAGTCGTCGGATGATCACGTCGATGTTGTCGGCGATCTCATCGGCGTCCATGTCGTCGGCTCCAACGCGCGTATGGAACGTGCGCCGGTCGCCGGAGCGAAGCTGCACCGTGTTTTTCATCCGGTTGATTGTCTCAACGACGTCGTCGTCCGGCTGCAGTGGCGTCGGCATCTTTCCTCGCGGGCCGAGCACGGTTCCGAGATAGCGGCCGATGTCCTGCATCAGGTCAGCCTCGGCGACGAAGAAGTCGGTGTCGTCGGCGAGGTCTTTGGCGGCGTCGTCATCGTCGCCGAGGTCTTCGAGATCGTCTCCCGAGAGGACTTCGTCGGCAACATCCTGGGCCTGGAGGGCGGTTTCACCCTCCGCAAACACGATGATCTGTGTTTCTTGGCCGGTGCCGGACGGGAGCACGATGCTCTCGTCGACGCGATTCGATGGGTCGTCTAAGTCTAGATCACGCAGATTCACCGCGATATCGACGGTCTCACCGAAATTCCGTGGTGGGGACTCGTCGAGGGCGCGAGAAACTGCTTGTACTATCGTATCGTCTGCCATTATTCACCTCCGTAGTGCGCAGGAATGCTCCTACGGGTCAGTGACACAGGCAAAGCCTGTCTCATCGGAAGGTGGCCCATGAGTAATAAAAGGCCGTCGAAGCCGTTCGAAGCGTCTGTTGGTCGTTCACACGGGTGAATACCAACACACAGGTCTGTGGGGTCGACCGTCTCCTGTATCTGCTATCGCTGTCGCTATCCTCTTGCTGTACTCCGGTATAATACAGCCCGCAAAAGTCGGCTGTCGACCTACGCGGCCGCTTCGGCGTCCTCGCCGAGCACATCGTCGTACTCGCCGTTGTCGACACGCTGTTTGAACGTTCGGGCGTCCTCGCCGTCGATAGTGACACCGAGGGTCATGCAGGTGCCGCTGACCTCTTTGGCGGCATTTTTGACGTCATAGGAGAGTAGATCCGTCGATTTCTGCTCGGCAACCTTCTTGACCTGTTCGACCGACATGTCGGCGACGAAGTTCTCGTGGGGTTCACCGCTGCCGCTGTCGAAGCCGGCCTCATCCTTGATAAGCTCCGATGTCGGCGGGACACCTACATCGATCTCGAAGGAGCCATCATCGTCGTAGTCGACCGTGATCGGGACTTCCATCCCGTCAAAGGCGTCGGTTTCGTCGTTGATCGTCTGTACAACAGCCTGCACGTCAACCGGCGTCGGGCCGAGTTCGGGCCCGAGCGGCGGGCCAGGGTTGGCCTGCCCACCAGGGACGAGTACTTCGATAGTTCCAGCCATACCTATTTGCAGTTGGTTGCTGTTTTTAAGGGTTGTTTTTTCATGGCCGCCACGCGGGGGTCTCACACGCTTCTGTTGTCGTTGAGAGCCCGGTTTGGCACCGACAGACCGCCACCAGTAATCATTTCGAGATCGTTTTTAAACCCGATCACACATGAGCAACCTCGCGGACGACAAGCTGATCAACGAGGCCACTCGGGTGGCATTGCTCGAACGCCTCAACCGACATATCGACCGGGTTACCGCGAGGCGGCTCACGACATACACATCGACGACGACAAACGATGGTTGGGACTCGGTGCGTCGATTAAGCGAGCACCGCCGCTGGTAGCTACTGCAGTATCGGGGTCGTCGCATCTGCACCTTTTTACTCTCCCGTCGCACACACCATACCAATGAGTTCCGCCGCCTATGACTACGAGGCACTTGGCTTGGTCGCCGGCCTCGAAATCCACCAACAGCTCGACACCGAGACCAAACTGTTCTGTCAGTCACCGACCGAACTCCGAGAGCCCGAGGAGTCCGTGCGCACGATCTCTCGGTTTCTCCACCCTACAAAAAGCGAGTTGGGCGAACTCGATGACGCCGCCCTCGAAGAGAGCCGTGTCGACCGCGAGTTCGAATACCTCGCCTACGATTCGACCTGTCTCGTTGAGGAGGACGACGAGCCACCGACCGAGGTCGACGGCGAAGCCCTCGCGGTCGCCATGCAGATCGCCTCGCTGCTGGATATGTCGATCGTCGACCAGCTCCACGTCATGCGAAAGCTGGTTATCGACGGCTCGAATACGTCGGGGTTCCAGCGGTCGATGCTCCTCGGTCAAGAGGGTGAAATCGAAACCAGCGAGGGGCCGGTTTCGATCGTTGATCTGCTGCTCGAAGAGGAGTCCGCCCAGCGTGTCGAGGAGTACGATGGCGGTGTCCGCTACAGTCTTGATCGGCTCGGTATCCCACTTGTCGAGATCGGCACCGCCCCGGACATCCGCTCGCCAGAACAGGCAAAGGAAGCCGCCAAACGGATCGGCATGCTGCTGCGCTCGACCGGCACGGTCAAACGCGGGCTCGGGACGATCCGCCAAGATGTCAACGTCTCAATCGAGGAGGGCGCGCGCGTCGAGATCAAGGGCGTCCAAGCGCTCGATCAGATCGACGAGATCGTCCGACTGGAGGTCGGTCGCCAGTCGGAACTGGTCGACATCGCCGCGGAACTCCAAAGCCGCGATGCCAGCGTTGGTGACACCCAAGATGTGACAAGCGTTTTCGAGGACACTGACTCCGGCGTCATCGGCGGCGCGCTCGGCGACGGCGGTAAGGTCACCGCTGTCCCGCTGTTCGGCTTCGATGGGCTTGTCGGCCGCGAGATCCAGCCAGACCGCCGTCTTGGCACCGAACTCTCGGATCACGCCAAGCGGAGCGGCGCGGGCGGCATCTTCCACACCGACGAACTGCCGGCCTACGGCGTCACCGACGACGAGGTCGCCGCGTTGCGCGAGGCTGTCGGCGCGGACGACGACGACGCGGTCGCCATTGTCGCCGCCGACCCCGAAACCGCTGACCTCGCTATCGAGGCAGCGGCCGAGCGTGCCGAGACCGCAATCGAGGGCGTTCCCGAGGAGACACGGGATGCGACCGATGAGGGAACGACCCGCTACCTCCGTCCGCTGCCCGGTGCGGCGCGAATGTACCCTGAGACCGACGTGCCGCCGGTCGAACCCGATCCGAGCGAGATCGACGAGCCCGAACTCCTGACTGAGAAGGTCGACCGCTATCAGACCGAATTCGATCTTGACAGCGGCCTGGCCGAGCAGGTTGCCTACGGCCGCCGGATGCCGCTGTTTGAGGAGGCTGTCGACCGCGGCGTCGACCCGACGTTTGCGGCCTCGGTGCTGGAAAGTACGGTCACCGAACTCCGCCGCGACGACGTGGCTGTCGAACAGATCGCTGACGCACATTTCCTCGCTGTCTTCGATCTCGTTGCCGACGACGAACTGGCAAAGGAAGGCGTCGGCGACGTGCTGACCGTGCTGGCCGAACAGCCCGATCTGACGGCCGAGGAAGCCATCGAGGAAGCCGGCCTCGGTGGTGTCGACGACGAGGAAGTCCGCGAGATTATCGCCGGTGTCGTCGAACGGAACACCGGTCAAGTCGCCGAGGAGGGGATGGGGGCCTTCTCGGGGCTGATGGGCGAGTGTATGAGTGAACTTCGCGGCAAAGCCGATGGCGACACCATCAGTGACATTCTCCGCGAGGAGATCGGTAAACGGAGCTAACTTCCCTCTCGCAGTCGACCGTTCGGTAATGACGCTCTATTTCGAGGATCTGGCTGTTGGTGACGAGTGGACGAGTGAGGGGTACGAGGTCACACAGGACGAGATCATCGAGTTCGCCGAGCAGTACGACCCGCAGTGGTTTCACACCGATCCCGAACGCGCTGCCGAGGAATCGATCTACGGCGGGCTGATCGCCGCCGGTTTTCATACGGCTGCGATTTCGACGCGACTGCTTGTCGACTGCTTTCTGTCCGATACCGCAACGCTCGGCGCAAAGGGGATCGACACACTACGCTGGCACGAGCCGGTACAACCGGGGGATCGTCTCTCGATTCATGCGGACATCGTCGACAGAGAGGTCGAAACTGAGAGCCGCGGGCTGGCGCGGGTTCGGATCGAAACCTCAAACGGCGACAGCGAGATGGTGTTTTCGATGATCGCACTCGTGATGTTTGCCCGGCGTGACAACGACTGAAATCGCCTGCCGAAACCACTCTCAACGACCGTGGTTCGTCCTCACACGGCCGACAGGGTTTGAAAGCGCTTTTATGTGGGTGCGCCAAACGACGGAGTACAGCCTATCCGGGTTGATGATACGCCTCGCCGTCAGGGATCTACCGTTCGGCGAGGTTGTGTGAGCCCGAGGATAGGGAGAGGAAAACTATGGCAGTTTACGTCAACTACGAAACCCCAGCCGACCTCGAAGAGCGTTCACTCGACGCCCTTGAGGTCGCCCGAGACACAGGCAGCGTGAAGAAAGGAACCAACGAGACCACAAAGGCCGTCGAGCGCGGCAACGCCCAACTCGTCTTTATCGCCGAGGATGTCTCGCCCGAGGAGATCGTGATGCACCTCCCCGAACTCGCCGACGAGAAGGGTATCCCGGTCATCTTCGTCGAAACCCAAGACGACGTTGGCCACGCCGCCGGCCTCGAAGTCGGCAGTGCCGCGGCCGCCGTCGTCAGCGCGGGCGACGCCAGCGACGATATCGAAGATATCGCCGAAAAGGTCGAGGAACTGAACTAACCACCTATGAGCGCAGAAGAGGAGACCACTGGCGACTCGACGGCCGCTGAGGTCATCGAGGTCGTCGGCAAAACCGGGATGCACGGCGAGGCCATGCAGGTCAAATGCCGCATCCGCGAAGGCTCGAACAAGGGCCGTATCATTACGCGCAACGTGTTGGGCCCCGTCCGTGAGGGCGACGTGCTCCAACTACGAGAAACCCAACGCGATGCCGATTCGATCGGAGGACAGTAACGATGGTTGAAACCCGAACGTGTGACTACTCAGGCGAAGAGATCGAGCCCGGCACAGGAACGATGCTCGTCAAGACTGACGGCACGATCCTCCATTTCAAGGACTCGAAGGCTGAGAAAAACTACCGACTTGGCCGTGAAGCCCGCGACCTCGAATGGACTGAGGCCGGCCGCGCCGAAGGCGGCCAACAGACACAACCCGACGAGTGAGGAACCAGTAGTATGTCCTACGACGAGCGAACCTTTGTCATGGTCAAACCGGACGGCGTCCAGCGTGGCTTGATCGGTGAGATAACTGCCCGGTTCGAGCACCGCGGGCTGAAGCTCGTCGCGGCGAAGGCCCTCCAACTCGATGAGGAACTTGCCACAGAGCACTACAGCGAACACGAGGGTAAGCCGTTTTTTAACGACCTTGTCGACTTTATCACCTCCGGACCGGTGTTTGCGATGGTCTGGGAGGGTAAAGACGCCACCCGCCAGGTGCGCCGAATGGTTGGCGCGACCGATCCCGGCGAAGCCGCCCCCGGAACGATCCGCGGCGACTACGGTCTTGATCTCGGTCGCAACGTGATCCACGCCTCCGACCACGAGGACGAGGGTGCCAACGAGCGAGAGATTGCGGTCTTTTTCGACGACGAGGAACTGCTCGACTACGAGCAGGCGACCGACGAGTGGCGGTACGAATAACCCCTACCACCAGTCGTCAGTCCCTGAGCTTCAGTGACGGGGGCGGTCGATCCCGGTGATCTCGATCCGCACCCCACTGTCATCGTTATCAGCGAGGGCAACCTCCCAGCCATGCGCAGCCGCGATCTCGCTGACGATGTAGAGCCCTAACCCGGTTCCCTCGCGGGTTGTTGTATACCCCCGCTCAAAGACGCTATCTCGATCGCCAGCCGGAATCCCGGGGCCGTCGTCGGCGATAAAAACGCCTCCATCACAGGCCCCGACCGTGATCGTCACCGTGGAGCCGGCATGAGTAATACTGTTAGTAAACAGGTTTTCGAGGAGCTGCGACAGCCGACTCCGGTCAGCTACAACGGTACGATCAGTTTCGATCCGCAAGCTTGCCTTGTCGGTTGAGAGATGCGCCCAGCACTCACGAGCAACATTATCAACGCCGACGCGCTCAACGGTATCGACCCCATCGTCCTGTTTTGCTAACACCAGCAGATCATCGATCAGCTGTTCCATCCGACCGACAGCCCGTTGTGCGCGCTCGAAATGTTCGGACTCGCCGGTCTCTTCGCCAGTTCAAGCGAACTCCCAATAACGTGCAGTGGGTTCCGAAGGTCGTGGCTAGCGATGCTGGCGAACTCCGCAAGTCGCTCGTTTTGCTGTTCAAGCTGTTTGCGCGCTGCCTGCTGTTCGGTGATATCAACGTAGTGTTCGATCCGCCCGCCTGCGTAGGGGCCGTCCGGGATGGGGTAACTGGAGTGTTCGAGCCATCGGTCAGCGCGTGTTTCGTCACCGACAACGTGGCAGTCGAACTGCTCAACGTAGGTGTTGTCGTCGTAGGTGGCACAGACGGTCTCGGCGAAACGATCCGGCTCGGCAAAGATGTATTTGAGTCGGTCGGTGATCAGCCGTCGTTTGTCTTTCCCGATGATGTTCTCACGGTCAACCCCAAAATACTCCTCAATACCCTCATTGAGCCAGACAACTGAAAAATCCTTATCGAGAACAAAGATCCCAACAGTTGAGATCGCAAGCCCGTCCTCGACAAGTGACCGGTATGCGGGCTCGCTGTCGGCACTCGCCTTTCTCTCGGTGTCGCTCGGGAGCTCGTCTCGATCGTTGACGGTTGACGTTGTTTTGATCGCCTTCGCCTCGATCGATCCGGCGTCGGCAGTCATCGATTCGGCCGATCCGGTGTCGCTATCGTCGGCTGTCGGCGACGCGTCGACACTGGTTCGAATCCGGGCTGCCAGCGTTGTCGTTGGATCAGGCGTTGTCTGATCGTCGCCCGGAGCGGTTGTGGTGGTCGTTCCCTCACCGACAACGGGGGGCTCCATCGGTGGCGGTGCGAGAAGACAGGGACATCTCGGTGCGGTGTTCCACAGACTTTCGATCGCTGATTTGTCGGCCGTGGCGATCGCTTCCGGGGCAACGACGATGCAGTCAGGGGCAGCCACCGAAAGCCGATCCTGTCCCGCAGAAATCCCCTTGACAGTCGACACATCGAACTCGTCGTGGGCGGCCAGTGGTGGACTCGATCCGGTTGTCGAGCCGCTAACATAGAGAACCCGGATCGACTCACTCATTATCTCGGAACTAAAGAGCACGCACAAAATAGTGGCGATCGGTGCCTGTAGTTCGAGCTATCGCAGTATTAAGATAATATATACACACTAAGCTTGCTGAAAGACACCCATCTGATCGAGTCTTTCCGGAAGATAGGTTTCGGTGACGAAATCCAGCCCGTTGGCCGCCAGCGACTGCTGTTCGGCCTTTTTCCCGATATCAAGCTGGAGTTCGATCTGTTCTTCCCAGTAGTCGGTTTGGAAGCGTGGATCGGTGAGTTCAGACTCCAAAGCGTTGATGTCGGAATCCGCCAGCGGATCGGTCGGCAGATCGTATTCGACGATATCGGTCGGCTGGATGCCAACGTAGCGGGCTTCCGGGGTGGCGAGATGCTCCGAGAGGTGGGCGGATTTGATCGAACCGTAGGCGACCGAGCCGTAGATCCGGTACGACCAGGGGTCGCCGTCACAGAAAACCACGACCGGCAGGTCGAGTTCGTCGTGGAGGCGTTTGGTGATCCGACGGGTTGCGCGGGCGGGCTGACCTTTGAGGTGAACCACGAGACAGTTGTACTGCTCGTCGAACCCGTTTTCGATCAGTCGATCCCGCATCCCACCGGTCTCGACACAGAGAATAAAGTCGATGTCGGCGTCCAGAAACTCGATCGTGTCAGGGTTGTTCGGGATCTGGTAGCCGCCCTCGCCAACATCCTTCTGGCAGTGGATCTCGCGTTCGCCCCTTCGCGTTTGCTCGCGCAACAGCAGCGGCCCCATCAGCGTCGCCCCTGACTCCTCGGGTCGCATGTGGAAATCCTCGCGGGTTACCTCCGAGACGATTTCAAGATCTTCGATCAGCTGATTTGACTCGTCCTGATCCGAGAAGTGGGCCTCCTCGTTGTCCCATGACTCCGAGAGGTAGTAGAGCTCACGCAGCGTTGAGGAGCGACCCTGATCAAGTTGGTCGGCGAGGAACTCGATAGTGTAGATCGCCTTCAGGAGCTTGCGGGCCCCCCGAACGGAGTTTGCACTCCGGGTTGAGGTGCGGTCGCCGTACACCCACACCCCGGAGTCGGGATCGTACTCGATGTTGCTTTTTGTCCGTGTCGGCAGGGTCATCTGCGGGATCTCGCCGCCGGCAAACTGGTCGTAAAACTCCGCCGCAAGATCGATAAGCTGTTCACGTGCGCGGTCTTCGTTGAGTTTCGTGCTCATTGGTAGGTGTGGTGGTGGAGGTTATCAGGCGTTCAGCGTGAGCTTCTCTGTTTCGACGCCGTCGACGGTGATATCGAACTCGGCGTCGTCGTCGACGGTGTAGGTCAGTGTCATCTCCTCGCCGGCCGACAGCGACGGCGACCACTGGATGAACCACTCGCCGTCAAGATCGACGAGGCTGGCTCCGTCGCCGTCGACATCGCTTGGCTCCGCTGAGACGATCTCGGTGATCTCCGGTGTTTCGGCGTGATCGGAGTAGTTCTCAACGTGGAGCGTTACCGTGTCGCCGCTGATCTCCCGATCGATAGTGAGATTGTTCATGATCCGCCCCATCGCGGCGTCGATGTTTGGGCGTTCCTGCTCGGTCACCTCCGCGACCTTGTCGGCCATCTCCGGGAGGATCTGGCTGAGGACGCTTTGTTTCTGTTGGCGTTTCTCAAGCGAGCGTCGTTTGTTGAGATAGGATTTGAGTTCGCGGGCGGCCTCGCGGATCGCCAACTCGATCTCGTCTTCGATCTCCGGGATGTTCGCGATCGCATCTTTGACTCGCTGGTGAAGGGGACGTTTGTCGAGGCGACGTGGATCATCACCACGGCTGGCCCGTTCGGGAGGCCACTGCCGCCGGGCTGGTCGAGGCCGTAGTTTCGCCATCCGATTCCTTTGACGACGTCCGTTGAGGAACAGGCCCCCTGCTGGTAGACCAGCGGCACGCGGTTGGCAAACCGCAGACTGTCGATCGTCCCCTCTGCCCGGAGCTCGCCGCCGTAGGCAATGCCGGCTTCGACGATAAATGGGTCACCGCCGTGCACCTCAGCGTCCCGTGTTGCCGCGGCGAAGAAGTCGGCATCGTACTCCTTGCGCAGACCGGCCTCAACAAGATCGGCGGTGATCGGTGAGAGACAGTCGGTCGGCGGCGCGAGGATGTCGGTCGTTCGCATCGCCTCAAGCAGTTCGCTTGCGGTGTCGCGGTCGCCCTCGATCGCGGTGATCTGCGGCACGTCGTCGGGAACGGTCTGGGCGGCTGTCCACAGTGTGTCGGTGATCTTTTCGCGGGCGGTCTCACCGAGTGTCACATCGTCGTACTCAACGGTCGCGTCGGCCGCCGCATCGACCATCGCTGCCAACTCGTCGTCGGTCACCCGAAACCGTCTGTCACCCTCATCGCCGAGGCTGTCGACACGGCGGGCCAACCGCTCGGCCAGTGCCTCGACCGTTTTGTCATCCTTTCGGCTGCTGGTCGCGGTGTCGACGAGCCCGTAGAGCCCCGGCGTGAGGTGATCGCGGCCGCCCTCGCCGTTGGTCGACTCCTCGCTCTCGAAGGCTGTGAGTTCACCCCATGTGGCCGTGACAGCCGCGTTACGAACGGTCGCCCCGAAGGTGCGGCCGGTGTCGGCTTCGACCCCGTCGGCGATCTCATCGACGATCTCGCGGAGCTCCGAGTAGCCGGTGCGATCCCGGCCCCTCAGCCGTGATTCGATCGTGGTTGCAAAGGTCTCGGTCGCGTCCGCCCCCTTGTTCGAGACCGCGTTCGTCACAGCCGCTTCGATATCGATCCCGGTTGCTGGCGTTGGCCAGGTGAGTTCCCGGCCGAAGTGGCGGTCGCGGAACGAGTCGATCACCTTGTTGGCGGTTTTCTTGCCGACACGGGTGAACTCCTCTTGGAGGAACCCAGAGACCGAGTACGACTCCGTGGCGGCGATCATCTTGATCAGCGTGCCGAGTTCGACCCCGTGGGGGTGGGGACGGATCTCGCTTGTTTCGGCGGGCAGTTGCTCGGTGGCGCGTTCGAATTTGAGTGGCTCCTCAAGGCCAGGTTCCTGTAGCTCGATCCGGGCGTGTGGGTTGACGACAGCGGTGTTTTTGATATACTGGTGGAGCTGCTGGCGCGCCCGCATGTTGGCCTCCATCTCCAACTCAATGCGGGTGCCGTGGGTGCGATCCCATGTCGTCGATCGTGAATCCCGAATCTCCGGTTCGTTTGTGTCGGTATCGATGATGAGCTCGAAGTATTCGGCCTGGTCGCCCTCCTGGGTTCGACTCGTGATCTTGGCGGGTTTGCCGCTGGTCAGTTGCGAGTAGAGGACGGCCGCGGAGATCCCGATCCCCTGCTGACCGCGATTCTGCTCTCTGGCGTGGAATCGCGAGCCGTACAGCAGTTTTCCGAATATCTTTGGCACCTGTTTTTTTGTGATGCCGGGGCCGTTGTCCTCAACGACGACGCGGTAGTAGTCGCCAACCTCGCTGATCTCAACGTAGATGTCGGGTTTGATCGCTGCCTCCTCGGTGGCATCGAGAGCGTTGTCGACGGCCTCCTTAACCGCGGTGACCAGCCCGCGAGCCCCCGAGTCGAAGCCGAGCATATGCTTGTTTTTCTCGAAGAACTCGGCGATGGAGATCTGGCGTTGACCCTTTGCCAACTCCTCGGCGATCCCCTCGTCGGCACCGAGTTCCGCCTGAAATGAGGTCATGCTACTCTGGCCTTTTCACGGGGAGGGTATAATCTCTCTCCCTTGGCGGCCGTGCTGATAGGTAGTGCGTGGGGGGAGCCGCGCGCGGGCGTGCGGGAGCTTTATCCCCAATGGTCTATTAATGATGAACAGTTCTATGGCAGATGAAAGCGACTACGGGGCCGGACAGATTCAAGTCCTTGAGGGCTTGCAGGCTGTCCGCAAACGGCCGGCGATGTATATCGGCTCGACCGACGGCCGCGGGCTCCACCACCTCGTCTACGAGGTTGTCGACAACTCGATCGACGAGGCGTTGGCGGGCTACTGTGACCATATCGAGGTGACAATCCACGACGATGGCTCCGTCTCGGTTGCCGACGACGGCCGCGGCATTCCGGTTGATACTCACGAGGAGTACGACCGCCCGGCCCTTGAGGTGATCATGACCGTCCTCCACGCCGGCGGCAAGTTCGACAACAAATCCTATCAGGTCTCCGGCGG
>KB659968.1_pt283 | contig 14517 bp, 16 predicted proteins | sample 558768 | NCBI scaffold set KB644980.1 | reverse complement strand
ACAATCGGGAACACGTCGATGCTCCCGACGACCGCAGTAAAGTACGTGACCAGCCCGACGACGGTGATGGTCGCACTCCAGATGTAGATCCGCTGTGCATCGGTGGCAGCATCGCCGCCGTGTAGGCCAGCCCGATAGCGGGCAACAGCATCCACCCGCCGATGCTGATCGTCCACAGCGGCTCGGATACCGCCGGCGCAACGAACCCCACCGCGCCGAGGGCTGTCACGACCAGTCCGACCGCGATCACGGCTTGCCAGCCGCGAAGGACGGGGCCGGTCAACTCGTTCCAGCCGGTCACCAGAAAGAACGCCATGAACGCCACCATCACCAGATGAGCGATGAAGATCGACCGGCTGCCGACGACGCCAGCGTGGTTTGCGCCGACGACGAACCACGCCAGCGGGACGAGCAGTCCCGGCCCGCGTTCCCGTATCGCTCGGTGCATATGGAGCCGGTTCGGCGCGACCGATATAGGCGTGTCTGTTGGCACCGACAATCGGCTCTCGGGGTGGGTGACGACTCTCCAGTGATGGTGCTGTGAAATGCTCAACCCTCGATAGCCCCCGTGTTTCGGGGCATAAACTACGCATTTGCCCACTCTCCCGGGCTGGTGGAAGCCTATTAGTCGGTCCCGACCCATCCATATGTATGTCCGCGACAGCCAGAATCCTCTCGGAGGACGCACCGCTCGATCTCCGGTTCTCCGACCCCGAACTCGAAACGGTCCGCGAGAACCTCGTCTCGTTTATCGAAACCACCGTCGATGACGCCGGTGCCGACGGCGCGACACTCGGTCTCTCCGGCGGGATCGACTCGACGACAACAGCCTATCTCGCCGTCGAGGCGCTCGGCACTGACGGCCTCCACGGGCTGGTCATGCCCAGCGAGGTCAACGACGAAAGCAACATGAGCGACGCCGAGCGGGTCGCCGAGGATCTCGGCATCGAGTACGACGTGATCGAAATCCAGCCAATCGCCGAACAGATATTCGAGGCCGTCCCGAGCGCGACCGGGGATCGCATGGCGATGGGTAACGTCTACGTCCGGACGCGAGCCGTGGTCAACTACTTCGTTGCCAACGCCGAGGATCGCGTCGTCCTCGGGACCGGCAACCGCGCCGAGGCGATGACCGGCTACTTCACGAAGTACGGCGATCAGGCCGTCGACTGCAACCCTATCGGCGGGCTCTACAAACAGCAGGTCCGCCAGCTCGCCGCCTCGCTCGGTGTCCCCGCCGATCTGGTCGATCAGACCCCAACCGCCGGCATGTGGAACGGCCAGACCGACGAGGACGAACTCGGGCTGGATTACGATACGGTCGATGCGATTCTCGCGCTCCACATCGACGGCCCGCTGTCGACGACGGCGACGACCCGGACGCTTGACGGCGTCGAGCGGGCCCAGATCGAACGCGTCGAAGCACTCGTTGGGGAAAGCGAGCACAAGCGATCCATGCCGCCCGCGCCGAGCCCGCTGGCGTAGCTCGTTGATCGCCAAGACGCTGATTGAATCGGCCTAACCCCCGACAGATCGACGCTATCGACTCTTTTGTCGGAGTTCGCGCGCAGATACCAACGACGAAACAGGTAAACCACAGTCCGCTCAATCAGGGGGTGATGAAGGAGTACAAGATGCGCCGCGGGGAGCATCTCGACGACCGCATCCCCGACCTCAAGGCGACGGTGGAATCGTATTTCGGCGCCGTAACCGGCACCGAGGAACACGACGGCCACGAGCTGTACGTAATTGCGGAGCCGGACAACCCGGTGTTCGACCGCATCCTCGCGGGAGCCGCGGAGTACGGCAGCAAGAAAGACCGGCTGGCGGTCCACTTCGAGGAACGACCGGCCGAGGAGGTCATCGCCGCTGGTGAGGCCGACGCCGCCGAGGAGGCCGTCTCGTTGAAAAACGAGTTCCTGCTCGAAGCCACGGGGCGGGACGCCAAATCCCGGCGGGACTCGATGAAACGCGATGTCGAGGACGAGGCGCCGGACTACTGACCCCTCGGCAACAGATCGCCACCAGATCTTGTATCGCGGAGCCGGTGAGCGGTCGACCCCCCGGCGACGGAAAACGCCCTAATTAAGTGTAGCCACGGCTGCCGTTGAGGTGATGGCCTCCTACGTGGGCGTCGATCTGGGCGCGACGAACATCCGTGCTGCCGTGGCCGACAGTTCGGCGACAGTTATCGGCCACGCGGAGGCTGCAACCCCACAGGTGCCGACCGGTATCGAGATCACCGAGGCGATTCTCTCGCTCATCCGCGAGGCCTGCGGCGAGGCCGGCGTGACCCCGGATACAGTGCGCGCCTGCGGCATCGGCTCGATCGGCCCGCTCGACCTCGCGGCAGGCGTCGTCGAGGACCCCGCGAACCTCCCCGACGCGGTCGACCGCATTCCACTGACGGGGCCGATATCGAAGCTTCTGTCGACCGACGACGTGTATCTCCACAACGATACCACCGCGGCCGTGATCGGCGAGCGGTTCCACGCCGAGCGCAACCCCGACGATATGGTGTACCTGACCATCTCCTCGGGGATCGGCGCGGGCGTCTGTGTCGACGGCAGCGTGATCGCCGGCTGGGACGGCAACGCCGGCGAGGCCGGCCACATGACGCTCGATCCACAGGGGTTCATGACCTGTGGCTGTGGCCACGACGGCCACTGGGAGGCGTACTGTTCCGGCAACAACATCCCGCGGTACGCCGAACGGCTCCACGCCGAGGACCCAATCGAGACGGCGCTCTCGTTCGACGATCCCGACCTCACGGCGGCCGACATCTTCGACCTCGCGGGCGAGGACCGCTTTGCCGACCACGTTATCGAGCAACTCGCACACTGGAACGCGATGGGCGTCGCCAACATCATCCACGCCTACGCCCCGCTGGTCGTCAGCGTCGGCGGCGCGGTCGCGCTCAACAACCCCGAACTGGTGCTTGAGCCGATCCGTGACCGACTCGACGAGATGGTGATGATGAACGTTCCCGAGCTGAAACTGACCGATCTCGGCGACAACGTGGTGGTAAAGGGTGGTGTCGCCAGCGCGCTGACGGGTGGTACCGGCGACCGCTCGCGGCTGTGAGCGCGGCGCACCAGCAGTCTCTACCCCGAATCGTTCACGATAATTCATCGGTGTTAGGAGCCCTCAAACCGGAACTTACGCATACGTCGAGCACATAGAGGCAGCTATGACAGACGAGAGCCTCAAATCCCGCGTGGAGACGTGGATGGTCAAACAGATGCCGATCATCCAGATGCACGGTGGGACGAGCATGGTTCGTGAGGCCGACCCCGAAAGCGGACAGGTCGTCGTCGAACTCGGCGGCACCTGCTCGGGCTGTGGCATCTCGAATGTTACCGCCCAGAATATCAAGCGGGACATGTTCATGGAGTTCGACGAGATCGAGGACGTGCAGGTGAAGGTCCCCTCGACCGGTGACACCGGGTCTGACACCGTCGAAGGCGGCCGCGGCGGCGACGTGGAGTACTCCAACGAGTCCGCCGGTCACTTCTGACCCGTCCCGACGCGCTTGCGGACTGACAGCAGGCCCTTGTTGATTACAGCGATTCTTCCAGTGCTGTGGCGACTGATCTCGCCTTCTCGGCCAGCGGCTCGCTCACCTGGCCGTCGTCGACTGCGGCGTTGAGTTCGTCGTCGTCGACACGTTCGACCGTGCCGTCGGGATATTTCAGCACGTCGACATGGAGGTCGATGTATCGAACAGTGTCCGGAAAACACTCGACGGGCGTACAGATGTTGACGTACGTGCCGATCAAATCCTCCTCGCTATCTCGGTAGACGGTCGGATACCACCACCGGCCCTCTTTGACCGTCGTCGTCGCCGTATCGCCCGCCGAGCGCGGCACGCCCAGCCCATCGTAGCTCCCACCGCCCGACATCTCGCGGACGAGCGTGATCGACTCGTCGTCGCGCTCGGTGACCGACCCCGTCCCGAGGCTGATCAGCCGGCCGTCGGGTTTGCCGTGGCCGATCTCGATCTCGTCGCCGACCGAGGGGCCGAAGGTGTTGGCGACAACCGAGAACGGAAACTCGCCGTCGGCGGCCGCGTCGCCACAGAGCGATTCGACGAAATCGACGGCCCCGCTCGCGGCGTCGCTGCCGGCCTTGATCCGGTGGTGGCCGACCATCGTTTCGGTTACCTTGCGTCGCGTCTCGTCGAGGGCGACACGAGACTCGCGGCCGAACCAGCACCACCGGCCTGCCCGCGGCTGCTGCAGTTCGACAGGTACCTCGCTGGAATCCTCGTCGTCCATCCCGTCGGCGAGCCGCTCGGCCCGCGCGGTCGCGGTTTCGAGGGCGGCTCGCAGGTCGTCCATCGACGCCTCGGTCGCCGCGTGGTGCCAGCGTGGTCGCCAGCCGTCCGGGGACGCTACGTCCAGCAGATCGGTCATCCCCAGCAGTTCGCGCGCGGCCGCCTCGTCGTGGCTGTCGACGCTCGGCGCGCCGTCCTCGGGGAGCAGGGTGACCAGCGCGCTCGTCGCCTGCAGTTGGCCGCCGAGTCGCCGCCGGTCGTCGCGCCACGGCGGGGCGCTCTCTCTGACCTGCACTCGAACCGTGTCGCCCGTCTCGATGTGGTCGTCGACCGCGTCGAACGGCAGATAGCCGCTGGCCTCGCCGAGGTCGACAGTCGCGCCGCGGCTGTGGGTGTCGCTCACGCGGCCGTCGAAGCCCGCGCCGGCCGGTGCGGGATCGACCCAGCAGCACGTATCCCGACCGAAATCGGTCAGCAGCTCGGCCGCCGCTGTGACCGCGTCGGGGCTGCCAGCGATGCCGACGCCCTGCCGGTCGGCGGTCGTCTCGACGCTGACAGCGTGCGGTCCGGCCTCGAAGTCGGCGTCGAAGCGCCGCTGGATCGGCGGCGATGCGTCGACGACAGTCCAGCCGGTATCGAGAAACGCTTTCGTCAGGGCGGTCGCGTAGATCCCGCGGACACGAACCGAGTTGTCGCCCGCGTCGTCGCTCCCGTCATGCTCCCCGTCGTTCTGCCGCCTCGTTCGCCGCCTCATTTGCCGCCATTTACGCTGCCGTTGTTTCGTGTCCGATTCCATACGCCGGTGTTGGGTCGGCCGCGCTTGAAACATTGTCTTTCCCACCGGCTGCCGAACCACGCAGCACCGCGGCAGTATCTCGGCACTCAGCAACGAGCCGTCGTCCCAGAGGTTATGTATGCCCGCCCAAACCACACAGCCGATGGCGTTCGACACGCTGACCGTGCGGTTGCTGACAACCGCGAGCCACCGCGCTCGCGGCGAGAACAGCGGCTGGAGGATCGCTGATGCGTGACTGGCTCACCCACCGCGCGGCGTCGACGCCGACCCAGCTCGCCGTCGTGGACGCCGACGCCGACAAGCGGTGGTCCTACAGCGGCCTCGACGCCGCGGTCGACGAGACGGCCGGCCGGCTCGCCAGCCTCGGCGTCGAAGCCGGCGACCACGTCGGGATGGTGCTGCCCCGCCAGTTCCGCGCGCTGTGTCTCCTGCATGCCGCCCAGCGGCTCGGCGTCCGGCTCGTCCCGCTGAACGACCGCCTGACTGCATCCGAACTCGCTGATCGCATCGATCGGGCCGACTGCTCGATGGTGGTCTGTAACGCCGACACCGAGCCTGACGCCGTCGAGGCAACCGACGCGGTACCGGTCGCGTCGATTGATTCGCCGCAATGGGATAACGTCAAATCGTTCACGACCGTCGAGCCAGATCCCGTGACGCCGGTCGAGTGGAGCCGCGATGATACACAGCTGATCGTCTTCACCTCGGGGTCGACCGGCGCGCCGAAACCGGTCACGCTGACGATGGGGAATCTGCTGGCGAGTGCGACCGCCTCGGCGTTCCGGCTCGGCGTCGACCCCAACGACCGGTGGCTGTTGACGCTCTCGCTGGCCCACGTCGGCGGCATCGCGCCGGTCCTGCGGTCGACGCTCTATGGGACGGCGGTCGTCCTGCGACGGGGGTTCGAGCCCGGCCGCGCGGCCGACGATATCGACCGCCACGACGTGACGGTCGTCTCGCTGGTGCCGGTGATGCTTCGCCGCATGCTGGAGTCCCGCGGGACGCTCGCGGACTCACTGCGGGTGGTCCTGCTCGGCGGTGCGCCCGCACCCGAGTCGCTGATCCGGCGGTGTGACAACTACTCGATTCCCGTCTATCCGACCTACGGGATGACCGAAACTGCCTCGCAGGCCGCGACCGCACGGCCGTCGGCCGCCTTCGACCGTCCGGACGCCGTGGGGTCGCCGTTGCTGTGGACCGATCTGACGATCCTCGACGATGAGGGCGACCCCGTTGAGCGGGGCGAAACGGGCGAGATCGTCGCCGCGGGGCCGACCGTCACGCCGGGCTACTACGGCGCTGTCGACACAGACGGCTTCTGTGCTCACGGCCTTCGCACCGGCGACGCGGGCTACCGAACCGAGGATGGCGCGCTGGTCGTCTGCAACCGGATCGACGATCGGATTCACAGCGGCGGCGAAACCGTGGATCCGGGTGAGATCGTCGACGTGCTGCGCACGCTGAACGGCGTTGACGCCGCCGCGGTCGTCGGTCTCGACGACGAGGAGTGGGGCGACCGCGTCGCCGCGCTCGTTGCGACCGATCAGCCAGATCTGACCACCGACGCCATCGAGTCGGCCTGCCGCGACCAGCTGGCGGGCTACAAGATTCCCCGAACCATCGCGTTCACCGAGCAGATACCTCGCACCGAATCCGGGACGATCAACCGCGAGGCCGTCAAACGCGAGTTGCGGAGGGCTCGCGGTCAGTCTCCCGCTGACCGGACGACGATGCGACGGCCAGTCGACCCGCAACTACCTGACGACGCCGGTAACGACGACGATAGCGGCGCTGCTGCCCCCGGCGGGACCGCTGACGACGCTGACGACGCTAATGACGGCACCGACGGCGACGAGCGCGACAGCGATTCCGTCAGCACCGACAATCCCGACGATGCGGCTGGCGATAACGACGAATAAGCGGGCGATAATCGGTTGGTTCCGCATCAAAACCGAGAGTGGCAAGTGTACGGTCGCGCTCCGCTCGGTATGGAGTTCGAGCGGACGACAGACGAAGCGGAGCTGACCGAGTGGACGCGGAGCGACGGCAACGCGACGATCCGGCTCCGCAGGCGCGCCGACGACCGGTTCGCGGTTCGGTACGATCAGTTACATCAGGCCGAGGATGGCCGGGAATATGCCTACGAGACCGTCGACAGCCGCGAGGCCGCCGAGGATCTGGTCGACGCGTGGCGAGCCGATCCGCCGGCCTGATCTGCTGAGACGCGCCCCGGATTGTTTTCCCCGTTGCCGCCATCGGACCTGTATGACTCGTTTCGACGCGAACTCTCCGCACGCCCGCCGCGAGCTATTCGGTGCGACCATCGAGGCCCACCGCGAGCGCGGCAGCGAGTTTCTGACGCTGGAGCCCGACACGACACCACCCGACGCCGACGAGGAACTTGTTCCGTGGATCCAGTTCGGCGGGACCACAGTGGCGATGGACTGTACAGACGCCGAACTCGACCGAATAAAAACGCTGCTCGACGACTACCCCGAGTTCCGCATCGAGGATCTCGAACGCCCCGAAGAGGCCGAGGGAACGCACGTGCGAATCACCGCGCGATCCGACGACCAGCGGGTCGCTGACTTCTTCGAGGCCGTCTTCCAGCGGGCCTTCGGCTATCCCGAGGATTACCGCGTCTGGGCGGTCACGATCTAGTCGTCGCTGGTGTCGATCCCGAGGGCGGCGTTGAGCCCGCAGAAACAGACGCTCGCATTAAACCCGAGGCCGACAGCCCCGAGCGCGGCAAGTACCCCTGTCGGCCGACGCCCGGCCCGGAGCGCACGGACGGCCGTGATGGTGAGCAGTACGGCACCGATCGCACGAAGCAGTCGGTCTTTGCCACCGACGTTTTTGCTGAGAGCCATACCCACTATACGGGGTTCAAATACTTGTATTTCGTGCCATTGGTATTTGCTCCCAACGGCGACCGCGGATCGTCGTATCCGACGAGAACTGGGTTCGGCCGACTCTCCACCCCGCTATCGAAATAAAGAGTTTTCGCCCTTGGGGTCGCAGTCAGGATAATGAGTACCCACGAGTGCGATGTTGCTATCGTCGGCGCGGGAACCTCCGGCTGTTATGCGGCCGCAACCGTCGCCAACGCAGGCCTCGATGCCGTGATGATCGAGCGGAAAGACGAGGAGGAGGCCGGCCATATCGCCTGTGGCGACGCGCTGAAAGGCGCCGACAAGTTCCCGAGTGCGATCCCGAAATCCAAGATCGAACCAGCCTTCACCAACACCGGTGTCGATCACGGCCGCTTCGAGATTCCCAGTCACGACACCGTCCTCGAAATCCCGGTTCCCGGCGAACTCGCCGTGATCGACCGCCTCAAGTACGGCCGGCTGCTGATCGAGGGCGCGACCGAGGCCGGTGCCGACATCCACTACAACACCGTTGTCAACGATGTCAAACAGACCGACGACGGGCAGATCACCGGTGTTGACGCCACCCGTGCGGGCGACCCCGTCGAGTACGACGCCGATGTCGTCATCGACGGCGCGGGCGCACTCTCGCTGCTACAGGACAAGGCCGACTTCGAGAACGCGACCTTCGATACCAATGTCCGCTACTCGCAGTTCTGTTCGGCCTATCGGGAGATCGTCGAGGTCGACGAGGAAGTCGAGTGGGACGACGCCCTCGTCTTCAAACCGACCGAGCGCGCCGCGGGCTATCTCTGGTATTTCCCGCGTACGTCGACGGAGATCAACGCCGGGTTGGGCTTCCAGATGAACGAGGAGCCGATGCAGATGATTGACGATCTCAAGGACGATCTGCGGGACCGCGAGGAGTTCGAAAACGCAGAGATCACCGACAAGCTCGGTGCGGCGCTGCCGACGCGGCGGATCTACGACTCTGCGGTCGCCCCGGGCTACATGGCCGTCGGCGACGCCGCGGCCCATGTCAACCCGACTACCGGTGGCGGGATCGCCGGCGCGGCCTACGCCGGCCAGTACGCCGCCGAAGAGGCTGTCGACGCCATCGAAGACGGCGACGTGAGCGAGGACGCGCTGTGGCGCTACAACGAGCGTGTGATGGATCACTTCGGCGCGCGGTACGCCGGCCTCGACGTGTACAACATCCTCTCGACGGCGGTCGATGTCGACGACCTGATGGGGCTGCTTGCTGCGTTGCCAGGCAAAAAACTGGCCGAGGCGCTCTACTCGGGGAAGACCTCGATGGGCCCGGTGCTGGCGGCCAAGACGGCAATCAAGAGCTTCGGCTACTGGCGACAGATCGCCGACTTCTACAGGGTCAAGCAGGTCGCCGAGGACCTGATCGATCACTACGAGCGGTATCCGTCGAACCCGGACGCGCTGGCGGCGTGGCAAACACAGCGCGACGACCTGATGGAGACAGTCTACGAGGTCACCGGCGCGGAGCCGAAGTACTGAGCGTCGTCGCGGCTACAGCGTGCTCTCGTCGTCGACGTGCCCGGTATCGTTTTCGCGCTCGACTGACAGCGTTCCATCGCCGTCGACCGCGAACTCGTTGATCGCGCAGTTGCCCTGTTCCTGATCCATGATCGTCGCCATGACGTCGAAGGACTTGATCCACCCCAGAACGAGATAGAGCGGCCCGCCGTGGGTAACAACGACGACCGTTTCCCCGGGAGCAACCGAGTCTTTGAGCGCGGTCAGTGCAGCTAGCACGCGCTCGCGGTTGTCGACGAGGCTCTCGCCACCCTCGGGGCGGGCCTGCGCCGCGGTGTAGCCGACCTCGGTCAGCGTGAACTCGGGATAGCCGAGAAACAGGTCCTCGTAATCAAGCCCCTGCAGGACACCGAAATCCCGCTCCCGCCAGCGACGGTCCTGCTCGGGTTCGCAATCGACCGCGCGACCGATGGGTCGGGCCGTCTCTAGGGTCCGCCGAAGGTCGGAACTTACGAGCCGGTCGACCGTGTACTGTTTGGCGATAGCGTCGGCGAGGGCGTTCGCCTGCTGTTCGCCTTGGTCTGTCAGTCCGACCGGGGCCCACCCCTGCACCCGCTCGTCACGGTTCCACATCGTCTCGCCGTGCCGAACGAGGACCAGCGTCGCCATACAGACAGCACGCACGGCCGAGGCGTAACGCTTGCCCCACCTGGCCGATCCGTAACGCTTGCGTCGCTGTGGTGTCTCCGATGGGTATGAGCGAGCCGGTCGACATCACCGTCTACAGCCGCGAGGACTGCCATCTCTGTGCGGTCGCGCTGAGCCGGATCGACGAGGGCAGCGAGGAGACAGGTGTCGCTGTCGACGTGACAGAGATCGAGATCGACGACGACCCGGAACTGGAGGCCGAGTACGGCGACAGCGTGCCGGTCGTCTTCATCGAGGGCGACCGCGAGTTCGACTATACCGTCGATACCGACGAACTGGCGCGAACGCTAGAATCAGCCGGCTGATCAGAATCGCGTCGGTCGACCGCTCAGTTGCCGGTCCATCGCAGCAGCGCGAGCGTCCCCTCGAAGAGGCTTACCATGGTGAGCGTGATGATGATCGGGACCAGTCCGGTCGGGTCGGGGCTGAAGAGAAACGCGATCCCGAGGAACGTGCCCCAGAAGATGAGCCGCTTGGCCTCCAGCCACCGTCGGGTGACAAGCCCCATCATGATCGCCAGCATCATGAATAACGGAATCTGAAAGATGATCGCCATCCAGCCCATCATCACGAGGATGAGGTTGAACGTCTCCTGCAAGCCGAAGGCGATCACCGCCGCCTCTGACGTATATGCTGAAAAGTACCCGAACACGCGAGGCAACAGGAAAAAGTGGGCAAACAGGACGCCAAAAATCCCCAGAACAAGGCTTGTTGGCACCGATGCAAGATAGTACTGCCGTTCCTTGGGATAGAGTCCGGGGCGCATAAATCGATAGCTTTGATAAACGAACATCGGCAGCCCGACGAGCAGCCCGGCCAGCCCGGCGACTTTCAGCTTCGTGAGCAGGAATTCGAGCGGTCCGTACAGCCGCGGGCGGTTCGCTGTCGGCTCCGGAATATGAACCGACCAGAGATAGTTGATCAGTTCGCTGGCGAACGGATAGACGACAGCGAGGGCAATCCCGGCGACGAGAAAGACCAATGCCAACCGCCGCATCATCTCCTCGATGTGGTCGGCCAGCGGCATCTCCTCGTCCGAGGCCGGGCCCTCGGGTCCTAACTCGTCGTCGACGACCGCCGGCTGTGGCTCGCCGCCGACCGCCGGGTCGTCGCCCGCGACCGGGTTCCCGGTACCACCATCGGCAGCCGCCGGCTCGGGAGCGTCCCCCGCCTCGCGGTCCCTGAACTCCGGCATCGTTTCGTCGCCAACGGCGTTCGTATCGCTGTCGGTATCGCTATCAGTGTTGGTATGCGTATCGCTGTCGGTATCGCCGTCGGTGTCGCTATCAAATTCGCTGTCGGTGGTGCGCTCGTTTTCGGCAGCCTCCCCGGACTCGCCGCGGGTCTCGCTATCGGCGTCTGAATGCTCGGACCCATCGCTATCGGTATTCGCGTCGGTCGCGGAGTCCCCGTTCCGTGGCGCCCCGTCCCCGGCATCGGCACCCGCCGGGCCATCGTCGGGGTCCGGTTGCTCTGCCATTCACTTACCGTAGGCTGCCCTGCTCATAAATGCCTTTTCTGATTCGGTTCGGCTCTCGACGGCCGCTGTCCCGGGGCAGCGACGAGAGAAAACGTTGATACCGCCGACCCGACTCTCTACGAACATGGCGAGTGCGCTCGACGACGATACCCAGCGAGCGCTCGGCGATGCGACCGCGACCGGGCGGGCGATGCTGCGGTCGGCACAGAAGGATCTGCAGAAGGTCGCAGTGATCTTCGTCATCGGATTCATCGGGACGTTCTACGCGCTTCGGCTCTATATCTGGGAGTTCCTGCGAAGCGTGACCGAGTCACGCATGCGGGCGGAGGTCGGCGAGAGCTTCGAGGTCATCGCTCAGACGCCGTTCGACGTGATCCTCCTGCAGGCGAAGATCGGGCTCGTCGTCAGCCTGTTGCTCTCGTTGCCCGTGTTTCTCTACTTCTCGCGAGAGGCACTCAAACGACGGGGCGTCTGGCCGCAACTGCCGGCGGCGCGGTGGAAGCTGGCCGTTGTCGGCGGCTTTGCGGCCGCCCTCTTTCTCGGCGGGGCGGCCTACGGGTACAGCGTCTTCTTCCCCGTCATGTTCGGCTTTCTCGCGGAGTTCGGCTTCGAGGCCGGCTTTGCGCCGCGGTACTCGATCGTGCTGTGGACCGAGTTTATCGCCCTGCTGACCATCTCGTTCGGTCTTGCCGCCCAGATGCCGCTGGGGATCACCGGCCTGTCGTACGCCGAAATCGTCCGGTATGAGACCTTCCGAGACAAGTGGCGACACGCCGTCGTCGGTATCTTCGTCTTCGGGGCGGTGTTCTCGCCGCCCGACCCGTTCACACAGATCATGTGGGCGATCCCGCTGATCATCCTCTATGGGCTGAGCCTCTATCTGGCGAAGGTCGTCGTCACCGCCAGACGCGGCAGCGAGGAGATCGATATCCGCGGGACGGCACGACGACACTGGAACGTCGTCCTCGGGCTGGCCGTCGCCGGTGGACTCACACCGTATGGCTTCTATCAGTACGGCGGAATGGAGGCGATAAACAGCCTCCTGCGACGCGTCGGGAGCAGGTACCGCGCCGTGGCTCCCGGCGACGCACTCGGCGTCACACCCGACGTTGCCCTTGGCATCTACGGCGCACTCGTCGCCGGAGTGTTCGTCGTCGCCGGCCTCGCCTATCTCGTCTACGTGCAACTCGATCCCGATCCCGACGGCGAGTTTGGCGATCCAACCGCGATCGACCTCTCGACGCTTGACGCAGGCGGCGTCCGGGCCGCACCGCCGGAGGTCTTCGCCGAACTCAGCGAGGATGAGGCGACGAGATACGCCAGCGAGGCGCTCGACGATGGTGACGAGGCGAAAGCCCGTGCGATCCTCGACCGCTTCGACGAGGCCGAGCAGACGACCGACGACGACGCAGCCGCGGGCGACGAGTCGGCCGAATCGGGCGCGCCAGCCGACGATGAGACACTCGGCGACCGCGCCACGCGAGCCGGCGACTCATTCCTCGACGAACTCACCGACGGCGAGCAGGACACCGACGACATCGGCGGCTACTACACGGACATCGCCTTCGTCGCCGGCAGCCTGCGCTCGAAATCCTTCCGGATCGTCGGGACGTTTATGCTCGTCTTGGCGGCGACGTTCACGTGGTTTTACGTCGGCGGGCTCGGCGCTGTGCGGCGGAACTTCCTCAGCCGGATGCCGCAGGAACTCGTCGGCGAGGAGACGCTGACCGTGATCACGCTCCACCCGGTCGAGGCGATCCTGTTTATCGTCAAGTTCTCCGTGCTCATCGCCGCGCTTTCGATCCTGCCGATGGTGGCCTACTACGCGTGGCCGGCGTTGCGCGAACTTGGCGCTGTCCGGGGACGACAGAACGTGGTCTTCCTGTGGACTGGCTCACTGGTCGGCGGCCTGTTTGGTGGGTTCGCACTCGGCTATCTCTACGTCGCGCCGACGATCATCTCCTATCTCGTTGCCAACGCACAGACCGCCAGCATGATCATCACCTACCGGATCAACGACTTCTTCTGGCTGATCGCGTTCACAACCGCCGGGATCGGGCTGCTCGTGGATATCCCGATTCTCATGGTGTTGCTCAACCGGGCCGGCCTCCCGTACGGGGCGATGCGGGCCCGCTGGCGTGAGGTGACTATCGGGTTGCTCACGACGGCCGCTATCCTCACGCCGGCGGATATCACCACGATGTTCCTCGTGACGATTCCGCTGATGGGCGCCTATGGCGTCGGACTGGGCGTGCTGTTCCTCGTGACCGCCGGCGGCCGACGCAATCTCGCACCGCCGGCGGAGATCGTCAGCTAACTGGTGAAAACGCTGTTCGTGTCTATTACTCGTGGCACGTGCCGCAGCCACCGATACGGCAACACCGAGTAGAAGGATTCAAATATATTCTTGAGGTATTATCTCGCGATGACCAAGATCAGTGTGGAAGTCCCGGACGAACTACTCGACGACCTTGATGCACACGTCGGCGAGGGTGGAAGTTCGTCAACCGCAGCGAGGCGGTCCGGGCCTCGATCAGAAAGACGCTCGATATGCTCGACGAGATCGACGCACGACAGGGACGGATCGACGATGAGTAGTCGCGCTGCCCCCGGCAATGCGACCGACCGACAGGCAATCGGCCAGATCGCTCTCGTCGGCCTGTTCGTGACCGCGCTGGTGACCGCGCAGTTGACCGCCGCGAAGGTGCTCGCGCTGCCGCTGCCGACCGAGTTGCCGGTCGTCGGCGCGACCATCATGCTCCCTGGCGCGGCACTCGCCTACGCCCTGACGTTCTTTGCCTCCGACTGCTATGCGGAGCTCTACGCAGACACGCCGCGCAGTGCTGGTCAACGTTGCCTTCGCGCTCAACTTCGTCGT
>KB659933.1_pt42 | contig 14532 bp, 16 predicted proteins | sample 558768 | NCBI scaffold set KB644980.1 | reverse complement strand
GAGTGTGCATTTGAACTGGAGGGCTGTGATGTTAGGCTCGCTGGCGACGCCTGTGGTTTAGTGAACGGCGTAAACAACTTTGGCAACGTGAGATCCGCTCGTTCTGGAGTGAAGGCGCTGAGTACATCTCCCTCAGAGTACGTAGACTGGCTTGGAAGAGAGACAAAAATTTACTGGTCGGGAACAGTTTTTCGCGAGAGCACAGGAAATCATCGGTAGCGACACGTTCGTGAAGATTATTGGGACCGACGGCCGTGTCCTAAATGAAAGAGCGTTCTGTGAGCCACGAACCAACACTGAAATAGTTAAAAATATAGCTAAATTTGGTATCTCTGCTGTAAGGAGCAAGATCAGCCCGAAATAACGCTTCAGAACGTGACGCGCGTATGACCCAAGTCATCCAAACAATGCCCTCTTGGAGCCTGCCAATTCCAACAGAATTTATGAGATAAGGTTCTTTTCTACAGTAGCCCCGTAGCATAGCGGCCAAGTGCGCCGGCCTTTGGAGCCGGTGGCCCCGGTTCGAATCCGGGCGGGGCTATTTCTGATATTGCGTCTCGCTCCGACTTAAAAGAATTCAACGAATCTTGTACACGTAGTGACAGACACAAAGGCCATAGTGAGGATGGCGAGAACCGACATAGACGGAACTCGTCCTATTCCGCAGGCACTCAAGTCTCTGAAGGGCGTAGGAGATGCGTATGCAAACGCCATCGCAAAGGCTGTGGAACACGACCCCGAGACACCCATAGGAAATCTGTCAGAATCCGAAATCGATGGTATAGAGGAAACCTTGGAGAATCCTGATGAAACCGACCTTCCGTCCTGGATGGTCAACCGCCGCAGAGACAGGGAAACCGGTGAAGACAAGCACGTGGTTGGTAGCGACCTCGATCTACAGGAAGAGTTCGATATTCGCAGGTACCAGGAAATTGGCTCGTACAGGGGATGGAGACACGAACTCGGTCTCCCGGTTCGGGGACAGAAGACCAAGTCCTCGTTCAGGAGCGACGACAAGATAGGTGTGTCCCGAGCCAGAATACAGCAGGAGGCAACAGAGGACGCAGGTGAGGAAGAGTGAATCAAAAAACAGATGACACACAACCGGGGGTAACGACGTGGTAAAGAAACTGAAGAAGCAGTACGAGACACCCAGCGAGGGCTGGAACGGCGATAGAATCGAGGACGAAAAGGGTCTGATGGACGACTATGGTCTCCGCAACAAACAGGAGATATACCGCACACAGAGTCAGCTCCGCAGCCTGCGCAGGCAGGCAAGAGAGCTCATCGGCACTGATCAGACGAGCAGAAGCAGCAGGTCATATCGAAGACATACGAACTTGGTCTGGTTCGGGAGGACGCCGGTCTAGAAGATATTCTGACTCTGAACGCAACGGACTTCCTAGACAGGCGACTCCAGACGACGATCCACCGCAGGGGCTACGCCGACACGCCGATGGAGGCGCGCCAGCTCGTCACCCATGGCATGGTGAGGGTGGACGGCAGGCGCATCGATGTCCCGGGATATATGCTTACACAGGAGGAGGAATCACAGATAGAGGTATCCGAACCCGAGGAAACCGAAGAGGAAGTTGAGGAAACACAAGAATGACAAAGAAAGGAATAGTCAACATCTATTCGTCCTTCAACAACACGATAATCCACGTCACCGACACCACTGGGGCTGAAACCATATCGCAGGTGACGGCGGGAATGGTGACCGACAAGGGCCACCTGCAGGGCTCCAGCTTCCCGGCTATGAAGGCCGCGAAGCAGGCTGTTGAGGAGTCGCTGGAGGCAGGGCTGGACGAGGTCGACATACAGGTTCGGGCTCCAGGAGGCCAAAAGGAGAAGATACCAGGGAAGGGAAGCCAGCCCGCCATCCGCGCGATATCGAGGAGCGACATCGAGGTCGGTGAGATACGCGACGTGACACCGATACCGCACGACTCCTGCAGAAAGAAAGGCGGGAAGAGAGGCAGAAGAGTATGAACCTGGAAACCATCGAGGAGACGGACGAGGTTCTACACGTCCAACTTGAAGATGCCAACCCCGCGGTGGCGAACACCCTCCGTCGCTCCATGATGACGAAGGTGCCGACGATGGCCGTCCAGCAGCTGCGCGTGAACCAGAACCAGTCCGGCCTATTCGACGAGATGCTGGCCAACAGGGTAGGGCAGATACCACTGACTATCCCGGAAGGATTCGATGAGGACGACACCGCGGTCCTGGCCCTCGACCGGGAGGGAGAGACGAGGGTCACCGCAGAAGACCTCTCCGCCGGAAACTACGATGTAACGCCTGTCAACGACACCACAATCGTCAAACTGAAAGAGGGACAAGACCTGAAGTTCGAGGCGGACGCCGAGCTCGGGTACGGCACCGAACACGCGAAGCACCAGGGAGGAACCGTGGGATACGAGAAGGTCGACGAAGACACCTTCGAATTCCGCATCGAGTCAACGTCAGCGTACTCCAACCGAGAGCTCCTGCAGAAAGGCCTAGAACAGGTACACAACAGTCTGGAAGAGCTGAAGACCGATATCCAGAACTAACAATTCCGCTAAGCTCTAAACATCTTGTTACCTGATACTTCATCGCCGGGGTAGCCAAGCCAGGCCAAAGGCGACGGATTCAAGACCCGTTCCCGCAGGGGTTCCTGGGTTCAAATCCCAGCCCCGGCATGCACATAGATCCCGGTCATACTATTGGTCGAGGCCTTGGAGCTCGCTCTGTAGGTTCTGGAGCTCGTCTTGGAGCTCCCTCACTGAGTCATCTATCTGTGGCTCTTGAACGGGCTCTGGCTCTTGCCTCGTCGTCTGTTCTACCGTCTCGGGCTGTGCCTGTGCGCCGTTCTCCGGCATTTCCTGCTGTAGGTCTTCTAGGCGTCCGTCAAGCCTTCCGAGGTTGGTCTCCATGGTATCTAGTGTCTTGGACTTTACCTCTCGCACCTGCTGCAGGACGTCCGCAGCCTCCGAGATGTTCTCCACCGTTTGTCTGACCGCCTCCAAATCCTCCAGTAGCACATTGTATCCGTCCACCCGAACATAGAGCTGGTCTTCCTGGGTCACGCAACGAATTGAGACGGCCTGTTAATTAAAACTGGCACTTGGACGGTTACGGGAAAATCAGCAGGGCTCAGAGGGTGTTACTTTCATCAGCGGCCTTTCAACCTCAGTCAACAGTCTGTCATCATCGCCCGTTCCACCGTTTGACATGTGATTCCTAAAAGCTACACTGAACGAACTTGACTCATGGAAAGAAAGTACACGATGCACATTACACCCGAGATGGATGGCGAGGAGGTATCGGTCGCGGGCTGGGCACACGAAATCAGGGATCTCGGAGGCATAACGTTCGTGATTCTCAGGGATCGTGAGGGAAGGATTCAGGCCACGTTCAAAGAGGACGCTGATGAGGAGCTCTTCGAGAAGGCCCAGAAGCTTGGCAAGGAGGACTGCATCCGCGTCGAGGGGGTTGTCGAGGAGAACGAACAGGCACCTGGCGACCGCGAGCTACAGCCCACCGATCTAGAAGTCGTGGGCCACGCCGAAAGACCCCTGCCGATGGAGGTGTCCAAAGACATCGATTCCGATCTGTCCACCCGGATGGACGCGAGATTCATCGACCTCCGTAAACCCGAGGTTCACGCCGTCTTCTCCCTCCGCAGCCACATCGTCGAGGCGATGGAAGAGTACTTCGAGGAGAACGGCTACATCCGCATCCAGACCCCAACAATTGCGAAGATGGGTGCCGAAGGCGGTGCCGAGCTCTTCCCCGTGATATACTACGGGGACGAGGCCTTCCTAAGCCAGAGCCCGCAGCTCTACAAACAGATGCTGATGGCGGCAGGGTTCGACAAGGTCTACGAAACCGGCAAGGCGTTCCGAGCAGAGGAGTTCGCGACCTCGCGCCACGTCTCCGAGACATCGATGTTCGACGTCGAGCTATCCTTCATCGAAGACCAGCACGACGTGATGGATGTATTGGAGAACTCCCTCAGACATGTCTTGAAGGAGCTACAGGGCCGCGCCCGCGAAGAACTCGATGAACTCGGAATCCAGGTTCAAGTGCCGGACGAAGAATTCCCTCGAATCAGCTTCGAGGAAGCCAGAACAATACTTGAAGATGAGTACGACCATGTCCCGGACGACCCTGACGATCTGGACACGGAGGGCGAGAAACTGCTGGGCGAACACTTCGAAGACAAGGGTCATCCCGCGGTCTTCGTCGTGGGATACCCCGGCGAGAAGTTCTACTACGGCGAGGCCCGTAAGGAGGACGAGTACTCTTCGCGCCGGTTCGACCTCATCTACAGAGGCCTGGAGCTCGCCTCCGGCGGACAGAGGGAGCACGACCTCGACCGCCTGATGAACGCGGTCGAAGAGGAGGGCATCGACAAGGACGACATATCCTTCTACCTGGAGTCGTTCAAGTACGGGATGCCGCCGCACGGGGGCTACGGCCTTGGACTGGACCGGCTCGTTAAGCAGATCGCTGGACTCGACAACGTCCAGGAGGGCATACTGTTCCCGAGAACCCCAGACAGGCTGGAACCGTGACCGACCTACCCAAGCTGGTTCGAGACCGCATACCCGAGATTATCCGTGAAGACGGCTCTACACCAGTAAGCCATGAGGTTCACGAAGACCAGAAGCACCTAGACCTGCTCGCGCAGAAGCTGGTAGAGGAATCAAAAGAGTTCGCCGAAGACAGAGAAGACGATGAACTCGCAGATGTGCTGGAAGTCATCAGGTGCTACCTCGAGGCCGCAGGAATTGACCGAGAGGCGATTGAGGAAATCCGGAGAAACAAAGCTGCGCAGAAAGGGAGCTTTACCGAAGGCATAGTACTCGAAGATGTCGAATAACAAGGATGCCGCTTTTATTCCAGAGAAAGTGAATATCACTTAATGGAGCAGAAAACGGTCGACAAGCAGGACGTAGATCCCTCGGAAACTATGATAAACAAGGTGACGTGTAAGGGATTCAAGTCTTTCTCCGGGCAGACTGCGATACCTTTCTATGACGGTCTTACGGCGATCGTGGGTTCAAATGGCAGCGGGAAATGTGTGTCGGGCGATACCCAGATTCTGACCTCGGATGGCGACACAAAGCAGATTCGGGAGCTTGTCGAAGGGTCTCTGCGGGGCGACCAGGTGGAGGAGATAGAGGACGGTGTGGTCTCTTACGACACTGATTTTCAGGTGCCGTCCCTCAACCCGGAGACACTGGAGGTGGAACACAGGAATGTTCTTGCTTGTGCCAAACGCAGGTCGCCGAATCGCGTTAGGAAGTTGACTCTCGAGTCGGGAACGGAGCTTGAGGTCACCGATGACCATCCCGTCTTCGTGCTGAGAGAGGGCGAGGTGACGCCGACGGACTCCGAGAATCTGTGCGAGGGAGATAGTATAGCTGCACCTCGTAGAACCCCGATTTCCAACGCTGATAGATCGCTGACAGGTCTCCTAGAGAGTATCAAAGGCAGCGACAGCCTCTACGTGCCGTACTCCGAAGAGCTCGAGTCGCTAGCTAGAGGCCTCAAGGAGATGGAGGATGCAACCTGGGAGGAACTAGCTGAGGATGTGGGTGTTGATAGAAACGTGTTCAAGGGACTGGTCGATGGCCAGTCTGTCAGACTTTCGGCAGCAGCCCGGATTCTGAAGCATTCTGGACTTGACGACTCGGAGGTTCTCTCGAGGATCAAGCAAGTTGAGCCGAAGAACTACTCGAAGAAGGCCAAGCTGCCTACAAACAACAATCCGCAGCTCTCGAAGTTTCTAGGCTACCTCTTGGCTGAAGGAAGAGTGGACATGGAGAACAACCAGGTCTGGTTCACGAACTCGAACGAGGAACTTGTCGAGGAGTACACAAAACTCTCGGAGGAAGTCCTCGGTGTCAGTCCGGACGTAAAGGAATACTCTCCTAACTGCCTGGATGCCATAGCTTTCAGCGCACCAGCCACGAAGATCGTCGAAGCCCTCGGAGTCAGTGGCGATGGCTCTGGATCGAAACACATCCCGGGGTTCTTCCTCCGTTCCGCGGGCCAGACAGAGCTCCAGGCACTTCTTGAATCATACCTTGCGGGAGACGGATATGTGTCGGAAAGCGACCTCAGCGCAACAACGAAGAGCAGCCGCCTCGCAGAGGAACTCAGAGCAGTTCTCCTCAGGCTCGGCGTGAAGTCCACCGTCAACGAGAAGACCAAGGAGGCAACAAACTCCGACCACAAAAGCGCCACATACTTCGAAGTCCGCGTCTCGGGCAGGGATGTCGATGAGCTCGCCTCACAGATACAAATACCGGTGGAGAGAAAACAGAGATCGCTAGACAAGCTGGCGGCGAAGAACCACAACACCAACAGAGACACGATACCGCTGGAAAACCCATCGGAATCACTTAAACACATAGATGCAGAGCTTACCTCCAAGCAGACGTCTAGGATGTCGGCATACACCAGACAGGTCTGTGAACCAAGCCGTCAAGGCCTCTCAGAGATCCTACAAGAGGCGATGCTTCAAGACAACAAATCCGAAAGCATACAAAACCTCTCAAGGCTCGCATCCTCCGATATCTACTGGGAGAAAATAGAAAACATAGAGGACTCAGAAACCGACGACGAGTGGGTCTACGACCTGAATGTCGCCGTCAACCACAACTTCGTGGCCGAAGGCACCTTCGTGCACAACTCCAACATAATCAACGCCCTGTCGTTTGTTTTCGGCCGCCGTAGCTCGAAGCTCCGTGCGGAGCGGATGGAGCAGCTGATATTCAACGGCGGGCAGACAGGTTCTCCGGCGGACGAGGCAAAGGTCACCGTCCGCCTCGACAACTCCTCGGGTATATTCGATGATTTCCTAGACGAACATACGGACGAGGTCAAGATCGCCCGCAAGGTCACGCAGGCAGGGAGCTCGATCTACAAGCTCCAGGGAACAACGACGAAGAAGCGAGAGATAGATAGGCTGGCGCGCAGAGCGAACATCGATCCGGAGGGCTACCACTTCGTCCGTCAGGGACAGGTCACGGAGATAGTGGAGCAGAGCGACACCGAGAGAAGAAAGGTGATAGACGAGCTCTCCGGCGTGAAGAAGTTCGACGACGAAAGGGAAGCCGCGCTGGAGGAGTTGGAAGAGGTTGAAGAGAAGCTCCAGGAGGAGGAGTTCAAGCTCCAGCAGAAGAAGGAACGCCTCGATGAACTGGAGGAACAGAAGGAGCTAGCTATACAGTACAGGGAGCTGGAGCAACGGAAAGAGAAGTTGGAGGCATCGATACTCGAGGTTCGGAAGCGCGCCCTGTCGAACCAGCTCGCCAACATCAACACGGATGTCTCGGAGAAGCAGGACAGGATAGAGGAACTCGACGCAGATGTGGAGGATATCGACGACAGAATCGATGAACTGCAGGAAAGGATAAGCGACATCGAGCAGGAACGGGGAGGAAAATCGGACGTCGAGCACCTTGAGACCCGGATCGAGAAGAAGAGGGGAGAGCTCCAGAACAAGCGCGACCGGAAACAGGATCTCGAGGAGACCGTGGAGGAGCTGGAGAGGATGAAAAACAACCGCAGCACAGGCTCGAAGGCTGTGGACGCGGTACTGAACCTTGACACGGACGGGGTGTACGGCGTCTTCCAGGACACCATCTCCTTTGATTCCCGGTACGGCGTTGCAATGGACACGGCCGCCGCTGGACACATGACGGATGTCGTGGTTCAGGACGGTCGAGACAGCGACCGAGGCCATAAACTACCTGAAGCGCGAGTCCATAGGCCGCGCCCGCATGCTGCCCCTAGAGAAGATAGACGACCGCGGGAAGTCAGCCAAAAGCCAGATGGCGCGGAAGAAGAAGGGTGTGATCGGCTATGCCACCGAACTGGTGGATGCCGAGTACGAGAAGGCGGCGAACTACGTGTTCTCCGACACGCTGATAGCCGAAGATCTCGACTCCGTGAAGGGTGTCGACGGCGTCAGGGTCGTGACCCTGGACGGCGACAAGATGAGCCGTGGCGGAGCCATGACAGGGGGAAGTCCAAATCCCGCAGCCGCTCAGGCTCGTCCTCCACCGACATCAACATCCAGGGCAAGAGGGACGAAATCGAGGAGCTTGAGGAGGACATGGACTCGCTAAGGAAGGATATCGCCGAGCTGAAGGAGATGAAGGACAGCGCCGAGCAGGAGGGGGCGCAGGACGACCTACTGGACGAGAAGCAGGAGATACGCAGCGAGCTCGATGACCTCCGGGAGAACCGCCAGGAGAAGTACTCCGAGCTTCAGCGCCTCAAGGCCAAGGTCGAGGACACCGACTCAAAGAAGGCCCGACTCAAGTCCGAGCTCGAAAAGGTCAGGAATCAGCTGAAGGAGTTCGACTTCGACGAGGACGAGCTCACCGGCCTGGACTCAGCGCCAGAGGACCTCGAGAGCAAGAAGCAGAGGGTGGTGACGAAACAGAACTCGATGGGCCGAGTCAACATGATGGCCATAGAGGAGTTCAAGGAGCTCAAGGAAGAGTACGACGACGAGAAACAGACCGTGTCAGAGATACGCCGCGAGAAGCTCAAGGTTGAAGAAATGCTTGAGGAGGTGGAGAAGCGGCGTCGCAAAACCTTCATGTCGACCTTGGAGGAGGTCAACCGGAGCTTCTCCGAGTTCTTCACCGACCTCTTCGGTGGTGGCAATGCGGAACTCGTGCTGGAAGACGATGATATCGAGAAGGGCCTGAAAATCCGTGCGGCCCCGCCAGACAAGGATCCCCACATCCTCAAGGCCCTGTCAGGTGGGGAGAAGACGATGACGGCCGTCGCGTTCGTGTTCGCTGTCCTCGAGTACGAGGAGAGCCCGTTCTACATCATGGACGAGATCGACGCTGCCTTGGACAAGGAGAACAGCCGCAAGCTCGGGGAGCTACTGCGGGACCATGCGGGAGACACACAGTTCATCGTCATCAGCCACGAGGAGATCACCGTCCGGCATGCGGACCGTGCCTACGGTGTATCGATGACCAACGGCGTGTCAGAGCTCAGGAGCATCGAGCTCCAGGACGCGTAGAGCTACTAAATAAAATTTCTTCTGTGTCTCAGAAAGTGTGAAGCTCTACGAGCACGAGGCGAAGCAGCTGCTCGAGCGACACGGGGTTAGCACTCCCGCTACTGATGTACAAGGCGAGGTCGTTGTGAAGGCACAGGTCCTGGCGAAGAACAGGGCGGAGAAGGGCGGAATCAGGTTCGCCGACAGCCCGGAAGAGGCTCGGAACGTCCGCGAAGAAATGCTCGGTATGGAGATAGACGGCGAGTCTGTGGAAAATGTTCTCGTCGAGCAACGGGTCGACATACACCAGGAATACTACGTTTCCTTCATGTACGACACGGACTTCCGGGCTCCGGTAATGTTGTTCTCTGGCGATGGCGGCACGGGTGTTGAGGAGCGCGATGCAGACCGGTTGGTTGTTCCTGAGGCCGAAGCATGGCGATTTCGAGAGTTCTTGACTGGCAGGGTTCCAAGCGATGAGCTCAACTCCCTGGCTTCCACCCTGGTCTCTGCGGCACAGACGTTCTTCGAAGAGGATATGCGCCTGCTAGAGATTAACCCTCTTGCGCGGACGCCCGATGGACATGTGGCTGTGGACGCGCTGGCGGAGTTGGAGGACGACGCCTCTTTTCGCCACGACAGGGATTTCCCGGAGCGCTCGGAGCTCGGTAGAGAGAAGACGGAGCGCGAGAGAGCCGCGGAAAGCATAGACAGAGAAGATCACCGCGGCGTCGCTGGAAAATACATAGAGATGGACGGCGATATAGGCATGATGTTAGCCGGGGGCGGGGCCTCGCTCACGAACATGGATGCCATGATGGAGGCCGGCGGGCAACCAGCCAACTACACTGAATACGGAGGCAACCCTCCGACACAGAAGGTCTACAGGCTATCTAAGGTCATCATGGATCGCGACCTCAACGGTCTCTGGCATGTCGGTGGAACCGCGAACAACACCGACATTCTCCGTACCATGAAAGGGTTCGTCCGGGCGCTACACGAGGAGGAACCGGAGTATCCGATAGTTGTCCGGAGGGACGGTCCGCACGCCGATGAAGCGTTCAATCTCCTAAGGGACGCTCGCGAAGACCTCGGACTCAAGATGAAGCTGTACAGGAACAAGACCCCGATGACCCAGACAGCCGAAGAACTGATGGAGATGGTTGGAGGATGAAACCAAGGATCTACTTCAACCTCGATCTGACTCTGACACAGATGGACACACCCTTCGAGGAGCTCGTGATTCTTACGCTGAAACGCATGAACGTGCCGGAGGACGATATCGACCCGCAGCTGTATCAGACACTGTTCTTTGAGAGATTCAACAGACTGGAAGAGAACCCCCGACAGAAAGCATTCGCCAAATACTTCGTTTCGAAGACAATCGATGCAGACCAGCAACAGGCCGCAAAAACCTACTGCGAGCTCGAAAAACAGGCAACAAAACCGCAAAAAGGTCTACGAGAGCTCTTGCGCGCAATATCCCAAGATACGCCTGTCGGCGTGATAACCGCAGGCACCGTTGAACTCCAGCGGGCAAAAATTGAGAAGATCGGAATACAAGATGTGCTTGACCAGGTTCTCATAACATATGACCAGCAGCTGTCTAAACCAGACATACTGCAAACCGTTAGCGACGAGCGACACGAGACGCCACTCTACATCTCCAATTCGGAGTCCGACATGGAGATCGCAGCGAAGGCGGGCTGGAACACCCTGCAGAAAACCGCGTCACAGCTCACGCCGTCCGAAGCAATAGCTGCGCTATGAGCATACTTGTAGATGAAGACACAAAGGTAGTGATTCAGGGCATAACCGGCAGGGAGGCGTCCGAGAAGCTTCCGGCGATGCAGGAGTACGGTACCGAGGTCGTCGCAGGGGTGACGCCTGGTAGAGAGGGTCAGGAGGTGGAGGGTGTGCCTGTCTACGATACTGTGTCGTCTGCTGCTGCAGACCACGACTTTGATACCTCGCTTCTCTACGTACCTCCTTTCGCGGCGAAGGACGCCGCCTTCGAGGCAATGGAGCATGTCGACCTCCTCAACATAATCACTGAGAGGGTTCCGACCCGTGACACATACCGGATGCTCCAGCGCGCCGAAGAGACCGACACAAGGATAGTGGGGCCTACCTCCGTTGGCATCATATCGCCCGGGAAGTGCAAGCTCGGACCTATAGGTGGTATAGACGCGGAGGATGTGTACGGTTCCGGGCGGGTCGGCGTGGCCTCCAAGTCCGGTGGTATGACGACCGAGACCGCCTGGCAGGTGAACCAAGCCGGGTACGGTGTCTCAACCGCGGCGGGACTGGGAGGTGATGTACTGCAGGGCACGTCGTTCGCAGACATGCTCCAGTTGTTTGAGGAGGACGAGCAGACCGAGGCCGCCGTGGTATTTGGCGAGCTTGGCGGCACCTACGAGGAGAAGGCAGCGGACGTCGTGGAAGACATAGACCTGCCGGTTGTTGCCTTTGTGGCCGGGGAGTTCGCGGAGGAGCTGCCATCGACCAACTACGGCCACGCAGGGGCAGTAATACGCGGCGACAGAGGAAAGCCGTCGGAGAAGAAGAGACGGCTCCGGAATGCGGGCGCGAGGGTTGTCGACCAGCACCACCTCGTTGGACATGCACTGAAGGAAATCCTTGACTAACCCGAAGCAGTCAAAAGCCGCTGGATACACGCCCTGTTATGGAATGGAGGACATCGATTTCCAGCGCCGGTGAAGACGCCGAAATCAGAGGAGAAGACCTCGAGAACGTCATGGATCTGCCCTTCTCCGACGCCGTATTTCTGGTGCTGTCGGGCAGGAAGCCATCGGACAACGAGTCGGAGCTGTTCTCCACTATTCTCTCCTCCTGCGTGGATCACGGAGTCGGCAACCCCAGCACTGTCTCCGCGAGAACCGTGCAGAGCGGCGGCAACGAGCCAAACACATCTATAGCTGCGGGTATCTTGGCTATGGGCGACAGCCACGGCGGCGCGATAACCCCGTGCATGGAGATGCTCAGAGGCGAGGAACCACGCTCGGCCGTGAAATCCCGCCTCGAATCGGGCGAGAAAGTCCCCGGACTTGGCCACAAGGTCTACGAGGACGGCGATCCCCGTGCAGAGAGAATCCTGGAGCTAGCCGACGATCTGGGAACGTCGGGTGAACACGTCCAGACTCTCCGAGACGTCCAAGAAAATTTGGAGGACAGGAAGGTTCGCCTCCCGGTGAATGTCGACGGCGCGGTCGCCGCTGCTCTGCTGGAGATGGACTGGCCTCCGAAGCTGGGTAACTCCGTCTTCATAGTCGCCCGCACACCTGGCCTGGCGGCGCACGTTGCGGAGGAACAGGACAGGGAGGATTTCCGCAGGCAGGACGGCGAGTACACCGGTTAGTCCGTTCCTTATAGAAGCAGTTCTCACCCAGTACCCGTATGGAAGACTATGTGCGGCGAACCCCCGAGGAGCCTTGGGAACGCCTGGTTGACCTGTTCACCGCAGATATGGAACCTGGGGGAATCGACATCGAGGTGCTAGCGGAGCGCTACACCGAGTACATAGACGCCTTGGAGGACACAGAGCTGGAGGTCCCAGCGCGGTCGGTGAGGGTGTGCTCCCATCTCCTGAAGCTGAAGACCTTCGCCGTGGCCGGCGACCCGCTGCACGTCGACCAAGAGGACGGAAAGGTTGAACAACCGGAAAACGGAGAGGAAGACGGTCCTGACCTGTCGATTCCGGAAAGCTCTCTAGAGATGCCGGTGGAGCCGGAGCAGAGCCGGCGCGTCACCCTCTCCGAGTTGAAGTCGTCGCTGCGGGACGCCCTCGATGTTAAACACCGCCGGGAACAGAGGCTGGAGGAGACCGAAGAGGTCGGAGAGAACATGCGTATAGATGAGACGAGCTTGGAAGACAAGATAGACTCGCTCCTGTCCCGCCTCGGCAACCTCGTCTCAACCACCGACGAGCAGAAGGTGGAGTTCGAGACTCTTGTGGAGGAAGGCGAGCCGGAGGAGAAGCTCGAGAAGTTCCTACACGTCCTACAGCTGGAGGACGACGAGAAGGTAAGGTGCATACAAGAGGAGTTTCTCGGAGATCTCGAGGTAGAGCCTCAAGAGACGCTCGGGTCCTGACCAGGCTTTTCGTGTTCAATATAAACCTGAAGGATGTTGGAGTAATTTCTGAGGTCGCTTAGCGTATCCGATAAAGATTCGTCCTCTACAGCTCTTTCCCCTGACTCGATTAGGTTGACCATCCTCTGAAACTTATCGCTCATTCTGACGGCGATTCCCTCCTCCACAGACACTAGGCCTTTCTCCTCCACCTGTCGAAAGTTTTGGAAAGGATCCTCGCCCCGCGAGTAGTCTTGGTTCTTCTTCTTAAGCACCTCGAGATCCTGCTCAACGTTTTCTGTTAGGTGCTCGTGGAACTCTTCTCGGTCCATGATCAAAGTATCCTAGTATCGGCTTATCAGTATTAGGAATGGTCATTTAATGGAGTTATAGCAATCTTGGGGTATGGAGGACAAGAAGTCCCGGCTCGAGGCAGCGCTGTATCTTTCGGAGGAACCGCTAGACAGGGAGGACATCGCGGACGTGCTGAACCTGGGGTCGATGGGGTATGTGGACATGTTGCTGGACGAGTTCCGCAATGACCTCGACGAGGACAGCCGCGGCTTGGAGCTGGTGGAGTCGCCGATGGGATACGAACTCAGGGCTGCGAACAAGCACCTGGAGCACGTCCAGCATCTGGCTCCGAACCAGGACCTCTCCGAGGGCGTTCTTAGGACTATGTCTCTCGTGGCGCACAACGCTCCTGTGATGCAGAGCGACATCGTTGAGGTGCGGGGCAATCGCGCGTACCAGCATATCAAGCAGGCGGTGCAGCGCGGTTTCCTAGAGAAGGAGAAGAAGGGTCGAAGCAGCGAGCTTGACGTCACTGACTACTTTCTAGACTACTTCGATGTGGACAGGCAGAGCTTGGACAGTCTCGACGAGGAGGAAGAGAATAGCTCTCAAGACGCGACCGGTCTGCTTTGAACCGCCCACACCAGTATACGCGTGTTGTGTCTAGTCCTCGTCGTCCGTGTAGCTCAGGTCATAGCCGTGCCGCTCCGTTCTCGGGTCTCCGGTGAGACTGGACGAATCTCCCTCACCGTCTGATTCCTCTCCTTTCTCGCTGTGCGTGTAGAGGTAGAACCCAATAGCTGAAAGAAAGAGCAGTGCGGACAGACCGCCTAGAATAAGTGGTAGAAGAGGTCCTGAATCGCTGTTCTCGCTACCGCGTAGACTTTCTGTGGCCTCTGGTCTGACTGTGACATTGGAGCTTAGATCCGCTACCGACACCGTGTAGTTGCCAGGGTCCTCTATGGTTACTTCGCGCGTCGTGGATACGGAGGACGACGGCGGAACTTGTACCGTAGATGTGGAGACCGATTCTCCGTCTACCAAAACCTCGTTAGACGTGCTGCCCCTTGCGTCGCCGCTGTTCTCCACGGATACCTCCAGTTCAAATGTCTCTCCCTGCG
>KB659944.1_pt5 | contig 14565 bp, 21 predicted proteins | sample 558768 | NCBI scaffold set KB644980.1 | reverse complement strand
GGAATAGGTTGAAAGTGTTAAAACTCTTTCAGCTAGATATTCCAGTAGCTGTACACAAAGCACCCAACCGCGCCACCAAAGACAAAGAAGCCAAGGGACCCTAAGAGAATCTGCAGGAGACTATATCCCTGTACACCTAGATACGTTACACCCAGAAGTAGGATGAGGATAGCCGATTTCGCCGGATGGACAAGCATCCCAAGAGTATCAAAAAACTTCTGCTTTGAGCTTAGCCTAGACAAGATGTAAAACGAAGATGAAAACACTAAAACACCTGTAAAGATACCTTTCGCCTGGTCAGCCAAGTATAATGCAAGGACTAAGTCAAACAGTTCTGGAATCCTGGATGAGATCTCTGAAGTCGTAGACATCGCGTTCTTAAGTCTTTACTTGAATGAAATGGATAAAAGCTTTAGAGGTGAGATTAATAGGTATAGTGCAGTTTTCTACAAGAAAGGTGGGAGAGGAAAATCTCCACTACTACGAATCAGACCTGGAATCCAGAATGTCCGTTATATTTGCTCCTGGTGGCTTAAACCCAGAGCTCTGGAATCAGCAGCTACGATACTTCTCCAGAAACTTCCACACCATAAGCTTTAGGCCAACAGTAAGTTACCGGAACTTTAAAGGCGAAAAGTCAGGTCTCAAGGCCATACTTAACCAAGATCACATAACAGACGCCGTATTGGTGTCAAACATGACTGGTAACAGCCTCACACAGGAGTTTGCGGACAGGGAAGACGTAATATCTACTGTACTTACCAATCCCCGGCAGAGGTTTAGCAGATTCCCTAGAAGAAGAATAATGAAAGCCCTCTACTCTCTAGGCAAGCTCAAACCTAAGATAGCCGGCAAGCTACTCTTCTCAAAACAGACAAACTACAGTACTGTAAGACAATTTATGAATGCTCTCGAGCTCCCAGATTATGAAGACTTTAAAACATTTGTACGGAGATGTGAGGTATCTGAGATATCTGAAAACTCTCTTGTTATAGCCTCAGCGGATGATAGACTTTCAAATATTAGTTATGCTAAAAAACTAACCTCGAAAGGTTCACTAAGCGTTCTTAACCAAGCTGGCACCTTCAGTTACTACGAGAAGCCTCAGGATTTCAACAAAGCATTAATTGACTTTATCAAGACCATAAAAGATAATACAGAGAACAAGAATCAGGTCAATATGTCCCTGAAAGATTTTCAGACACAGAAAAATCAAAATAGTCAAACAAAAGGTTACAAGCCCAAACAGAAGGTAAAGGTGTAGATATATGTTATGTGGAATAAGCTTTGGAGAGTCTGGAGAGGATGCTGCCGTAGCCTTTATTTCAGACGAAACAGAATCGTTCAGCGTTGAATCAAACAAGGAAATTCTTGATCTAATCAAGGACAGAAAGCCTCAGATTATAGCCGTTGACACAGGGCTTAAGGAAAGAGGATCTCTCAGCGAAGGTGAGGAAAAACTTCAGGAAGAAGGATTTATTTTCACACCTGCAGAAGACGACACAAGAACTGTCAGACGGTTCCTGTCATTGAAGGGTTCTATTTCACAGACAATACCAGGCGATGAAATACCTGAGTATATCCGTTTCAACCCTGTGATCACCGGAAGAGAACTTGCTATTGATTCAGATGAAGGGCTTGAGGGATATGGTATTAATTCCTCGAATATTGAGAGCGCACAGGAGTTTGATGCCGTTCTAGGAGCTGTAACCGCAAGGTTCTACCAGCAAGGCCAAATCAGGGAGATGGCGGTGTCAGTGCCAGAACCTGTCAAAGAGCAAGAGGAAGAAGAAATAAAGAAGGATCCCAGAGAAGGTCAGAGCAAGAAGATTCCTGAAGAAAATGATTCAGGTCAACACCACTCTTAAAAGATTTTACGATGAAGTGGTAAATACAGGTTGATCTTAATGGGAATGGAGAAGTTCTACAGCACCGTAAGAAAAAAATTCGGAGTAGATAAGCAACAGATAAAACAAGAGGTTACCGAGGAACTTCAGGAAGAGCTGGGCGAAGAAATCTCGTACATTGAAGCCGAGCTAAAACAGTATGAACAGCTTGTAGCCGAGATCAACCACCTTCTGACGGTAATGAGAAAGGAAAGAATTCAGCAACGCAGCGAAGGAGAACAGGTCAAGATGAGTGACTTCGACGACGACATGGCACCTCTCAGGTCAAAGCTGGAAAAACTGGAGAAGTCAATGAAACAGAGAATGGAAGAACAAAAGGCATACCTGTAAAAACGCTAATCAAGTATCCTATCAGCAAATTTTTCAGTGTCAAACTCTTCTAAGTCAGCGTAATCCTGTCCTGTACCAAGGAAGGCTATAGGCTTACCGCTTCTGTGGCTAAGGGATAGAACAGCACCACCTTTCTCATCTACATCCATCTTAGTTACAATCACAGCATCAAACATTCCCTCATACGCATCTGCCTGCTCCAAGACATCGTTACCAGCCAAGGCATCAACCACAAGAAAACTAACATCAGGATCATTCACGTCAACCATCTTCTCCAGCTCATTCATTAAGTTATCATCAGAATGAGATCTTCCTGCAGTATCCACTATCGCCACTTTACCTTTTTTCTCGGCATGCTCAACAGTATCATATCCAACAGCCGCAGGATCAGACTCATATTCATGAGCCACTACTTTTACATCCAAGTTTTCGCCATGCTCCTGAAGTTGCTCAATAGACGCCGCCCTAAAGGTATCGCCAGCACCAAGAACCACTCCTCTGTGCTTCAGCTTATCTGCTAACTTAGCCGCCGTAGTCGTCTTACCTGAGCCATTAAAACCTATCAAAAAAACTGTAGCTGGTTCATCAGAGCCTTCAATGCTTTTCTCAAGGTTGAAATCATCGTCCACAAGCTCACCTATCTTGTTCCTGAAAGCTTCTTCAACGCGATCTTCGACATTGTTTCTTCCTACCTCTTCACCCACGAGCTTGTGTTTCATCTCTTCCTCAATCTCTTGGGCAACTTCCAGAGAGACATTGTTTTTCAGTAGCTTAAGTCTGAAATCTTCCAGAATAGGTTCAACATCTTCCTCGTCGAGCTGTTTTTCCGTAACAGCTGACTTGACACTTGAGGAAAACTCTTTTACAGAATCCTTCAGGTTTCCAAGCATTACTGCTCGCCTTGCTGCTGTTGCTGCTGGATCTGCATCTGGATCTGCTGAAGCTGTTGCTGCATTTCCTCCATATCTTCCTCAAGCTGCTGCTCAGTATCCCTGAGCTGTGTCTCCTGATCCTCAAGCAGCTCTCTGGCGCTGTCAAGATCCCTCTCCTCAAAGGCTTCGCCACCGACATTAGTTACCACAGTTTCACTGTCTTTGAGCTCAGCAAAAGCGTATGCACCTGCACCAATAGGTACCAGTACTTCCGAGCCTTCTTCAACACTTTCAAGCTCTTCGACACCGTCAACAGCTTGTTCAACATCTTCGGCCCTTTCCTTTATCTGTTCAAGCTGCTCCTGCATTTCCTCCATCTGCTGCTGTAGCTGCTGATACTGCTGCATCATCTCTCTATCCATCAATAAACACCCTCTAAGCCTCTTCACCGTGTTTAATAGTTATTTTGCTGCGTGTAACCGAGTGCTCACTGCCTAGCTGCGAGTAAATTTTCTCTCTACCGTGATCCATAGAATTTGCCTCAACCTCTCTTTCAAAAGGTGTTTCAGCTCTTCCCGTATCAAGTCTACCCTCAAACATAAACTTAGTCATACAAAGACAACCAGCTACAAATTTTTTAACTCGAGGTGCACCTAAACCCTGTCACTTCTAATCCATCTATTCCCAAAAAATGATCTAAAACCGTTCTCGTCCTCAACACCAGTTTCAAGAACGCCGTCAATATTGTCCACAAGCTTCAAATCCCTAAGCAGGGGCTTGTCTTGAGCCGAATCATTTTCCATGCATGCTTTGCTTAACCTCTGATAGAGCGCCTGAGCTTCGAGCATACTGTATGAGTCCTCCCCACTCTGGATACGACCCTCTAATTCCTCGGCTAGGTCTAGTCTAGACCTCAGCTTGGTCTCTTCCCTTCTTTCCAACTCTTCGTCCTTAAGGCTTTCACTGAGGTCTTTCTTAAGATTGGAAAGCTCCTCCAGAAGGTGTTTCCTATCTACAGCTTTGCCACTCTCATCTTGCTCAGACTCGCCGAGTATTTCCTCCTTTAGATCGGAAAGTTTCTGTCTGTGCTTGTCTTCCAGAATGTAGCTCGGCTTTAGGTTATCCCTCTTTTCATCAATAATACCTATTTTATCTAAGTCTTGGAGCTTACAATTCAGCCTGTGCTCTGAGATGCCTGTCCGATCCTGCAGTTCCGTTACCCCCATTTTGTCTGCCTGTGCCAGAGACTTCAGCACTGCGTAGTTTCCCGGATCGCAGATCGCCTCCTTGACAGATTCTGATTCCACACTACTTTTTATTCTGTTTACTGTTTAAATTATCATTATGTTCTTGGTTTTGTCACATATACTAGGTCTTGTAGTGCTTCTGGTGAACTCGATTTACGATGTATTTAATGACCACGATGTTCCAGATGTTCCTGGCTTAATCGGTATTGTAGGAGGTCTATGTCTGCATGGAGCCTACTCTTTGAGTTCGCCGGGATTTGAAGCTATAATTTGGTCCGTAGGTGTAGGTGCTGTTTTCTCAATATATGGATGGGGTGCATATTGGAGAGGTATGTGGGGCGGAGCAGACGCAATGACGCTCTCAGCACTAGGTTTCACCGCTGCGGGACCAGTCTCCGGAGCCTTCAATATGGGTTATGTACTTGATCTGATAGCCAACTTTATGTTTGCATCAGTAGCAGTCACGATCGTATACTCCGTATACAAGTTTGTAAGCCAGGGCGGCACTTTGGATGACTTCATAGATGCTGTCAGGCAAAAGGAGTTTATACTAGCCGGTGCTTTGGCGCTGGCAGGAGCTATAGGTGGTTTAATGAACTTTCAAGGATTCAACGGCTTGGTTTTCTTCCTACTTATATCTGTTTCCGGAGTGGTTTTTGTTTTCCTGAAGATGGTTCAAGATAACTACATGATACTGGAGAAGTCTCCAGAAGAGGTTGAAGCTGGTGACGTTGCCTCACCTGGACAGGGCTTCGGAAGAAAGATTAGGGGGCTGACAGAAGAAGAAGCTTCAGAGGTCTCAGATCCTGTGGAAGTGCGCACAGGAGTTCCATTTATCCCTGTGTTCCTTCTAGCCTTATTACTTACCGATCTAACGTCTTCAGGTCTTTGGATGCTCTACGGGCTTTACTGATCCCTGTAGAAATTGAACCAGAGAATCCAGCACAAGAGTACAATAGCTGTAAGACTCCATTTCCATAGAAAGCCGTGTATCACCTCGAAGCTGATCAGGCCAATCTCACTCAGATGAATAGTGGTGACTACCCTAACAGTATTTGCAACTGCCAGGACTGCTGTACCAGCCAAGATATACCTCATGTTCCCAACTATGTCTGGTGTCGAGGAAACTATCAAAGCGGTGAATGCCATCATTGACTTCCAACCCAGGCAGTCCTGAGTAATCTCATAACCTGGAAGAACATAGACAGACTCTGCGCGGAAACCATACCCAAGATAATTCATCACAGAGGTTATGAACTGGGCATAAGCTGACTGAATGCCTGATGTATCAGGGTATATCCACAGGATGATGTGAAAGATAGCTCCTACAGCAAGCATCTTGACGAGAAACAGGTTTGCCTCAAGCAACTTTCTCTGATCCTCATTCAGGTCAAGTTCTCTAACGTATTCTCTAATCATCTTGAGCTTCTGTACCTTTCAATTATGTCTTCACCGTCTTCAAACTCGGTGAGAACGAATCTTTCACCCAGTTCTATACCTTCTGCCTCATTCACATGGTAAACTTCTTTTCCCTTGGATCTCATTCTATCCCTGAGTTCTTTTGAGTGAGTTACAAACGGCTCCTCTCCAGGAGAGCTTTCCTCAACTAGAGGAACAATCTTTCCACCTTCCTGAATCTCCTCAACGGCTTTTTTGTACTGTTTTTCCCTAAGTAAGGCTTTATTAAGTCTTTCTTGTAGCTTATCTATCTTGTTATCTTTATTCTCAATCTTATTCTCTAGTTTCTCTACCTTGGTATTCTTGAGAATATCTTCCGTTTTACCTGACTTAAGCTTGTCGTACTTGCTTTGAAGATCCCTCCTCTGCTGCTCCTTAAACTCCAGGCTCTCTTCCTTCTCCTTAACTTCATCCTGAAGTCTATCGACTTTTTGTTCAAGCCTTTCAGCTTTCCTCTTAAACGGATTTTTGCCGCCTTCCTCGCTCTCGCTGTTTTTCTCTTCTTGACCGTCCTGCATCACGTTCTCGCTCGGCTTAAAGTACTTTTTTGCTACATTAGCCCTGTCCGAGTCCATATCTTGAGAAAGTGCATTTATCTCTTCTATACCGCTCCTATGGGTTTTGAACGCGTGAATGGCAGCAGCAGAGGCATCTTTTTCATGCGAGTTACTTCCCTGCCCCAGCTCTTTCTTCCTGTCTTTTGAGAGGTCTTTTTCAGGTACAAACTCTCTCGCACCAACCGAAGCAGCAATCTTGCTCACCTTTGATGGAGTCTCACCCTTATCAGAGGTCACCATCACAGGCTTACCAGCCTCTACGATCTCCGATATTATATCCCTTGGGGGAAAGTTCTTACCGCTTTCCAGAAGCTTGATATCACCTTGAAAATCTACTGCCGCAACCGCTGACGTACTTCCAGGATCAACGCCAACTATAACAGGCTCCATCTAGCTGTAACCTCTCTCAATAAGCTCTCTTATCTTCGAAGCTTTCTTTTCACCTATACCTTCAACTTTTTTGAGCTCCTCAAATGAGGCAGTGTAAACCGATTGAATAGAGTTAAACTGTTCAAGCAGCCTCTCAGCTATTTTTGTATTTACACCTGGAAGACCCCCCACAACGTACTTCTGAAGCTCTTCGTCAGTCGTAGGAGACTTATCCGCCCTTACAGCAATATTCTTGTCTTTATCCTCCTGTTCCCTTTTCGCCAGTGAGTTCAACAGCTCAGCTGTATCCTTATTTCCATCGCTCCATAGCACCGCCATCTCATAATCTATTGCAACGGTGGCAAGAGCTCCTCTTATAGCATTAGGATGAACATCACGGTGAGAGTACAGGTTGTCACCTTCAATAATCAGTATAGGGTTGCTGTAGTCCTGCATCTCGATAATCTGGTCAAACAAACGTGAATCAAGTATAGAATCAACAAAATCCTCCGCCTGCTTTCTCTCAACAGCAGTATCTTCAGAAACCAAGAAGTCAGCGACCTCAAGCCTCTGCTTATCCACATCAACATCCATCTTAGAAAGCTTTTTTGCAACAGAATTCTCCCTGTCGTCAACAACAATCTCAACTCGATCTCCGTAATCTTCATCAACCTGTTCTTGATTCTGATCCTGTTCGTCAGATTTGAATCCGTTAAGGGATCTCTGAGGGCTTGAAACCTGGTTCTCCATTTCTTCGTTTTTCAGCTGCTGCAGTACTTTATTCATGTTCTTTTTCTTGTGCTGTGCACTCCAGTAATAACCTTCATCACGTGTGTTTTCGGCAATCAGAACGTATACCTCGCCTGATTCCTGTCTACCGGTTCTGCCCGCTCTCTGAATACTCCTAACGGAAGATGGAACCGGCTCATAGAATACAACGTAATCCACCGCCGGTATATCAAGCCCTTCCTCACCTATACTGGTTGAAACCACTACCTGATGCTCACCATCTCGAAATTCATCAAGAAGCTCGATCTGCTGCTTCTGGGTCATACCCTGATCGCCTGACTGACCTATAAACCTTGTAGCATCTATATCCTCCTGTTTGAGCCTTTCAGTAATGTTTTCCACAGAAGATCTATACTCTGTGAAGACTAGGGCCTTACCATCTTCTTCAAGTCCTTCAAGTATCTCAACAGTTTTGTCAAGCTTCGGATGTTCCTCTCCCTCTGTCTTCAGATATTTAATCAGGTTCCTAGCCTTCTGCATATCATTATTCTCAAGTGCTCTGGAGGCTGCCTTAGAGTCATCATTTTCCAAGCCATTTATATACTCAAAGCACTGGCTGACGCCCTGTGTTTCAAGTAGTTCGACCGCTTGGGAAATCTTGAGTGCTGTCGCTACCCTTGAGATAGCGGAGTAAAGCTTGGGATCATCTTTCTTAGAGAGCTTTGACGAGATCTGACCACGAAGTTTGAGTAAATCAGTCTTATTCACGTTACTTGTGGAGTCTAGCTGTCCTAGAGACTTCAGCTTCTTCAGCTGATCCCTTTTTGCAGACTCCATCTTTGATTTTGCCTCCATGAACTTGTCGTCCAGCTCAACGTTAATCCAGTTAACCTCTTTCTCCTCTATATAAGGCTCAACGTCAGGATCGTCCTCAGTCCTGACCTCAAAATTATCTATATCAAGGTTTTCAGCCACCTCCATAATCTGTTCCTTAGATCCGCCTGGAGAAGCAGTAAGAGCAAGGTTCTGAACATTCATCTTTTCGTTTATGAAGACATAACTGTAGTCGCCTGTGGCCCTGTGAGCTTCGTCAAAGATAACTAGGGAGAAGTTCTGCACAGGTACTTCGCCCGAAATAAGGTCGTTTTCAACAACTTGAGGTGTCGCGAAAAAGCCTTTCCTGTCCTTCCATAGGTCGTATCTTTCCTCAGGTCTTGTATCACCTGTCATAACCTTGAGCTGGTCGCTTGGAACATTGAGAAACTCTCTAAATGTCTGGCAGTGCTGGCTTGCAAGTGGCTTGGTCGGAGCCATCATCAAGACTTTTTGATTCTCCTTCATCTTAATCGAGGCCACCATTACCGCGATAATTGTCTTACCAAGCCCTGTAGGGAGAACCACCAGAGTATTTCTATCAGATGCAGAGGCAGCTATAACCTCCTGATAGGCTCTTGACTCAATCTTTTCAGTATCCAGAACGCTCATGTATGTACTCACTGGTTCTGAAAATATATTAGAGTGGAGTTTTTGAGGCTAGGAGAAATCCATCGAAGAGTCTTCATCGGTTTCAAAGCCCTGTATAATCTTGAATATCAGGTTTACACTGACGAAAAAAAGGGCAGCAGCCTTCAGAGTTACTTGATCAGCAGGAAAACCGGACTTTATCGTTACAACCAGAGTGTACGCCAAGGTATACACCATTGCAGAGGAAGAAACCACAAAGGCAACGGTTGACGACCAGATATGGAAAAAATCAAGGAACGTAACCACAGCACCTAGACCTATGAGACCATAGACAGCATAAAGCTCCGGTTGTGTGAGAGACGACTCTGAGATTAGGAGCGAGACACCTGTAGTCATCCACAGGGCAGCATTACCTACGCTTGTGTTCCATCCAAGCGCTTCTTGCTTGTGTTTTCCGAAGTAGAGTTCCATTATGACAGCTCCTGCGATCAGTGGAAGAAGTGTAGGTAGTATCTGCTGGTTTTCAAAGGGAACTTTGAAGAAGTACTCTGTCCTGTTTAGGACTTCCTGTGTAATTACTTGGTTGGATGCCATCTTCTTAGTCAAATGCGTCTGGTGTTCCTCCAGCGTGCCAAGACTTTCTCGGCCTCATCTGTGCAGGATATGCTCTTTCCGAGTTATCATCCATTATCATGGCCGTACCAGGCCGATCAGGCAACGCATCGATGTAATGTCTAAGGTCATAACGCATGTACGTCTGCATGATTTCCTGGAGCGCATCAATGTCCTGCTGAGCAGTTAACCTGTGGGCAAGCAGTAGATCCATCTGCGAAAGAGCATTTGGATGAAGTTTTGCCGGCTGCTGAGTACAGAGCACAAGAGATACGCCAGGCTCTCTACCAATCTTTACCCACCTCAGAAGCGGATTAGTAGCAGGTGTCTCTCCTTCAGCAGGAAGGTACTCATGAGCCTCATCAATTAACATCCACTGTATGGGTTCATCGGCTCTATCCAGCCCTTGCATCTCATCAAGCTCCTCAAGCCGACGCGCAGCCATCCTTCTCCTAAGTATTCTCTTAGCCAGTATAGCTACTACAAGAGCCTGCACACGAGTACCCCCGGAGAGCTGGCCAAAAACAGATACGTCAACAATAGAGAGTTCACCGGCCTCTGTAAGCTTATCTATTGATGATTCTTCTCCAAAAACACCCCAGTCCTCAGCATTCCTTAGACGGTTCTCAAGCCCACGCTTCGTTTTCTCCGGGAACTCGTATTTCTCCAAGGCCTTTTTCATATGCTCTATTCTGTATTCATCTCCAAACTCATCTTTAAGATCCTCACACATCCTCTCAAGAAGAATACTCGTCTCGGTGTTGGAGTCAAGTCCAAAGGCCATCCTCCACTCCTCAGAGGTCAACTGTGCAGGGTTCAAGGTGAAAGTATCGTCGTAAGGCATCTCCTTTTCATCAAAGTCTCTGGTCTTTCCTTTAGGTATGTAGACATGAGCGTCAAAGGCCTCGGGCTTCATATCCCATTTATCTAGCATTGATACATCTCTCTCATTAGGTCTCTTCATCGACCAGAAGATGCCCATAGGATCAATCATAATAGTTGAGATATTTTCTGATATATCGCTCTGCTGACACTCCTCAACAAGGGTTCCCATAGAGTAGGACTTTCCTGTACCACGCTTCCCGAAGACCCCTACAACATGAGGTTTTGCGACATCAAAATGCAGAGGATTTGCTGTATGAGCCTCCTCGTCTTCACCCACGAGGTGCTTGCCTATAACTCCAGTACCCTCTAAGCCGTGCTCTTCTTTATCATCCTCACTTCTTCCTACAACGATATTCGGCATATAAGAAATTTGGAAGCTGCTGGATAATAAATCCAATCATGTGTTTCCCGGCTTTGCTACCTTGGAAACAGCACAAGTTTCCAAGCCTTTATAAGGATACAGCTTGATCAACCTATATCAGAAGGCATTAGGTGAATAAATCCATGGACGAACCAAACGAGTTTGAACCGGACGACTTTGACGATGAGGAAGAAGAACTCGACGAGGATGCAATGAGAGAACGCATCCAAAGAGAGGCAGAGGAGATCCGCAACGACGAGGACTCCTTTGAGGACGAGCTTCCTGACCAAGAACCCGGAACAATAGGCGGACCGGTAGAAGAAAAAAAGGAAGACGATCCTGTAGAAGATCTTCTTAGAGAGTAAAAAGTCCTCCAGAAACCCAATTACTTCTTCTTTTCTATCAAAGTTTCTACACCACAGAAAAGGTAATCATAAGTATAGAGACTCCTGTGAAAAACATCCACCAGAAACCACTCCAGCGCAGGATTTCAGCCCCATCAAGAGGGCCTGTAGGTATACCTGAATAATCAAAAGGCAGGGCTTGGAAGAAAGCAAACAAAGCATACATCTGAGCCAGCTTAGAAAACCCAAGGACAGTTGAGAGGGTAAAGCCTATAATTAGCATGGAAAGCGCCAGCCTAGCTATCTTAAACTTGTACAGAGCCCATACAACATCAGTCGAACGACCCCACTGCTCATACCTCTTCCTAGAGACCTCAGAATACACGGGAAAAAGCAGAATAATCGGCAACCCGGTTACCACAGACAAAATAGCCCCAAACACTGTAACAGTTGATCCAGGGCTAGATACCTCAAGACTGGCATATCCATCAAGTAGATTTGCAGCAATCCTGACACCAAGCTCACGTGTAACAAGAACGGCACCACCTGCCAAAACATAAAACAAAACACTGGAAACCTCAATCTCGCCGTAGAAAGCAGCAAAGGCTGCTGCCAAAACACCCGTACCTAATACAAAGTTGTAGAGATCAGACCTATCAGGTAATCCACTGATCTCAGGTGCTTCAACAGACATAAGCACTAGTAAATACCCACAGTCAAAAAATCTTCCCGCTATATTCTCATATCCATACACAGATCAGCAATACTGTAGTCCTCAGAATCCCTCAAGATCTCAGGGTACTCTTTAATGTCCTCGATATGCAGGCCTGTATCATCTTTTTGATACGCCTCACGCACAGTATTCCAAGGAACCATATATGCTTGTCTACTCCTGCCACGTCCACGCTTCAACTCAACCGCAAGAAAACCTCTTCTACCAGATCTGTCGACAAAATCACTGATCCTCTCAACCTGATGACCTTCATCGCTCTCAGAAAAATGCTGGGAAAAATAAAGCTTATTTGTACTTGACGTTTTCACACTCTTGTTCTCTATAGCCAGGTAGAACATGTCGTGCTCTGAATCAACCAGGACATCACAGAGCTGAGATGAAAACCTGTGCTGCTTTTTCCTATGGGCTATACCATCAATCTCTTCTGACTCAAAGAAGTCATTAAACGAATGAACTAAAGCCCTCTCAAAATCAGTCATAACAATGTAATAGTGTGACAGCTTCAAATAATATTCCAAACCTGTTCGTATACCAAGAAGCCCTCTGAATTAGAAGCTGTTTAGACCCTTCTGTTCCGGCTTCTTAATGACCTTGCCCGAGGTTAGAGGCATAGCAAGTCTGCCGTTCGAAATTACTTGGCCTCTGACAGACTCTAATTCTCCCTCAAACAGACCAGACCTTTGAAATCCAGATGCACTCATAGTGCTGTATCTTGTCAGGTCCTGTACATCCTGCACCTCCCCCCTAAAATCTCTTTGCTTCATCTCCTGCCTTAGAAGATCAGGTTTGTCTTCTGGAGGAAGCTTTGCCTCTTTTCGAATCCTCTCAGCCAAGCCGTCCGAAGAAATCCTTGACTCAACCTTGAGAGCTTCGTCGGAGTCGAGCCCTTTACGGACTCTAGCACCGAAATCAGCTCCCTGCTCAACCCATCTACTAGGTATATTCCTATCTCTGGTAACACCTACCTTGACCATCTTCGATATTTGAGCCATATAAACCGAGAAACTCCCATCCAGGTCCGTATCCTTATCACCACGCACGTAACCGGAGTAGATATCTTTTCCACGGCACTCAGAACACTGCGAACCTGATTCAATTTTCCTGAACTCAGGACAGACAGCTCTCTCACCAGGTTCAGGGGCATAACCTGTACACCTCCTCTCATTCACGATCTCGAAGGAAAAACTTCTCTCAGGAACCAGGGTTATGGTTTCAAAGCCACTTGGCTCAGCAGTCAGAAGATCTGCCTCATAACCGCTGTCACCTTTCTTCCAGGACACCTTTACGATAGACCTCAACATCCTCACCTCTCAATAGATCAGATACCGGTTGACAGTGAGCAGCACCTAAAAATACCGCAATATCATCACCCGGATTATCCTCCTGAAGCTGAACAAGAGACCTACATATATACCTGTTTCTCTCCTCCATCAAAACCTGATAGATCTCAGGAAAAGAATGCCTCAGCTCAGAAACCATCCTATCTATCTTCTCTTCCTCAGGAATACTTCCAATATCAAAATCACCTCCAAAAGGAATCAGAAAACCACCAAGCAGAGAGAAAAAAGCCTTAACCTTCTCCTTCCGTCTAACCTTTTTCAGGCGCTCAACTGTAACCCTAATATCTCTGTCAACCAATGCCACATCTAAGTTCTCCTGAATACCTCTATTATAAGCGTAAAGCATCTCCTCACCAGGCATCAAACCTGTCTTACCACCAATATATTTTTGAAACCGTTCAAGAAGCCTGATAAACACAGAACCGTCATCCCTACCTCTGCCTTCAAACATCAAAGCCTCCAGACGCGGAGGATCCAGCTCCAAAGCCACAACATCAGGACCCTCTAAGAAAGCTTGATCAATCACCTCAATACTCTCCTGAGAGACATGAGAAGTTCCGTAGATTTTGATAGTCATGCGTATAATATAGCCGCTATCCTTAACAGGATTTCACTATTTTGCCTAAACCCTTTCAGAAGGCGTCTGCACAGTTCGGACTTTAGGTGACAGAGCAAAGCAGGTTTGATGAAAGTGCCTACCGCTTTGAACTAAAAGAGAGGTAGATGGATGGATTAGCTGTTCGAAATCAGTTCTCGAAATTGACACTGAGGCTTTTCTCCCTGTAACGTTCTTCACTTTGAAGTCTGTATGTTAAATTTATGTCGGCCTCAGGATCCTCAGCCTCCTCCTTTATCATAAACACAGTTACAGTTTTTTCACTGTCCTGGCCGTGGTTCAAGCCTCTGGCTTCATATGTTATTATGCCGGCACCGGTTCATATACTTGGGCCCTTAATATAGTTGTAGCCGGCGTACGAAGGCTCTAAGATGGGTCTTCAGTTCAACGTCTCTCCTAACTTATTTCTGATAGATACTCTCAAAGCATAATCCTACTCACTCCAGTCTGGGCATTCATTACCGACGTCTTGAATTGTTCTTCCTAGAATCTCTACCTCTTCACATCCCTGAAGCTTAGCTCGTCTGCCATTACCCGTTATATCTAGGCTAGAGCTGTCTCTCAAAAGTTTATACTGCTCTGATTTTGATTTTCCCTCTGTTTCAGGAACGTAGTTTTCGCCTTGATACTGCTCTGGCACGTTGGATTTAAGTTGACCATCTTCACTAACATCAAATAACTTCACAAACTTCGGGGTGAGTGCAGTAGCTGCAGCAGCACCGCCTATCTTAAACACATCTC
>KB659968.1_pt285 | contig 14676 bp, 17 predicted proteins | sample 558768 | NCBI scaffold set KB644980.1 | reverse complement strand
CGCCTCGACGCCCTCAGGACCTGTTCGTACGCGCCGGATTTCGTGATTTCGGCGAAGGCGTCGGGGTCGATGGCATCCTGTGAGACGTTGACGCGTTCGAGCCCGGCCGATTTGAGATCTTCCGCTCGTCCCGGCAGGAAAGTCCCGTTGGTCGTCATTGAGGCGTCTATCGAGTCAGGTGTGCGGCGGATGATTGCTTCGAGGTCCTGTCGCAACATCGGCTCGCCGCCGGTGAACTTCACCTTTCCAACCCCAAACTCTTCGACGACCTCCAGAAATCGGACTACGTCGTCGGCGGTCATCTCGTTGTCGTCAGGTTCCATCGGGCCGCGCGTGTCACCAAGCCCCTCGTTGTGGCAGTAGACGCAGTCGAAGTTACACCGGTCGGTGAGTGACACGCGCACGCCCGTGACCTCCCGACCGAACTCGTCTTCCAGCGGCCCGTCCATATCTACTCTCTCGTCGCTCCGACAATTAAATCCACGGGGTCTTCGCCCGATTTAGTAAGGAGAACCAATTTCATACCCCGATACTGTTACGACGTTCAATTACATTTCTCGCATTTTGGGGCAAACGTTGGGTCTCTGCTTGCAGAAACTGCTGTCCGCAGTTCGTTGCCGCCGCCGATGCACTCACCTGAACAGCGAAAAGAACATCCCGAAGATGACCAGCACGATCAGGAGTGCGATAACCGCGGCGATGATAACGCCGCCGGGGCCTCCGAGGAACCCACCGAGAGTTTCTGCTATCATGGCTGTCGCTACGGCGTTACTCAGTATAAATTTCTTCGTCATCCGGGATCGCAGGCTCGGTCAGCTAGAGGTCGTAGCGCGTCGTCCTAACCGAACACCCTACTGACGGCTCTCGCCGGCTGAAAATTGTGAGAAGTTGTAGTTGTGTGTGAACTGCAAGCTACGCGGTGCGTACCTTACAGGCGAGTGAGGTTTGACGCTCGCGGCCCTTTCGGGGACTGCTCGATGTCGAACTCGACGTCCTGACCCTCTTCGAGGTCCGGGCCGCCAACGTCTTCCATGTGGAAGAAGACGTCGTCGTCAGCATCGTCAGTGTCGATAAAGCCGTAACCGCCAGTGTCGTTGAAGAAGTCGACCGTACCTTCTGCCATTGCAACTCGAATGAAGAGGGTGAGGGTGATAAGCGTTGTGAACCGTGATTTCGCCCCGAACGGCGGTGCTGCGGCTCGAAATCCGCAGGACAGCCCGCTGTACGATTCCGTCGACGCCGGGACCGAGCGGTCAGGCCCGACAGATTCGATGGAGATCGTCCAGCGAGTCGATATCCCACGTCGGCCAGACGTTGAGCTCCCAGTCGGTCCGATGCGGCCGGCGGATGAACGCCGAGTCGATGCCGGCGTTCTCGGCGGCCCTGATGTCGGACTCGTTGTCGCCGACGAACAGCGCCGAGTCGCCGTCCAGCTCGGCCAGCGCGCGGTCCAGATAGTGGGAGTTGGGTTTCCGGAGATCGAGACTCTCGACGGTGGCATTGCGGCCGTAGGCCGTCTCGAAGTGATCCCGGATATCGAAATGGTCGAGCAGGAAGTCGACCGTCTCCTGCTGGTTCGAGCTCACGATCCCACAGGCTGCATCGAGATCGTCGAGCACGCTGATATCGTCGTACGGCGTCTTCCGGCCGGCGCGCGCCTCGGCCTGCTGGGCACCGGACATCGTCTGATCGCGGACGCGCCAGAAGCGCTCCGGATCGAGACCGTACTCGTTACACACTGTTGTCACTCGTTCGGGCGTTGCACCTATCGTCATGTCCTCGACGTATTCGGGCTCCGGATCGGAGATGTCGAACTTCTCGAACGTCTTCTCTGTCGCCGTCTGAAGCACGTCAAACCGGGTCCGACCGACAAGGACACCGTCGTTGTCGAACACGACGGTATCGTACCTCATACAGACGAAACGGTGGCCGGGTGCATAAGCGTTTCAGTGTGATGACGGGTCGTGAGCCAGCAATTCAGACGAATTAGCGTTCCAGACAACGACTCCTACATGCAATGCCACACCGTGGCAGATACAAATTCGACAGCAAGACACCCGTGCAAACAGCTACTCTAACAGCTCAGTCCTTGCTACCGGCCTTCTTTCGGGTGTAATCCCCCGGATCACTCACCTTGACATACTCGACGGCGTTTTTCAGCCGTTCCTCGGCCTCGCTGTCGGTCAGGTGGTTCCGGATGAAGTCGGCCCGACTGAGTGCCTTTGTTCCGAGATCCGCGGCGGCCACGAACGATTCGAGTTCGTCGATAATCGCCGGCTCACCGATCCGGACGAGACTGGAGGCAGCCACCTGTGCCGTGCGGTCGTCTGCGTCGTCGATAGCACGCACCAGACATCGAATCACGTCCGCTCGCGGGTCGTCATCGGCAATGCGGCCGAGTACCCACGCCGTGTTGCGACGGATCACCGCCTCGTCGGTGTCGGTCAACAGCGTCCGGAACTCCGCGACAACGTCGCGATTCGGAACGCTCGTCAGCTGTTCGGCAACCGTCTCACGTACCCTGTGACTCTCGTCGCTGGGGGCCTTCGCCACCAGCCTGATGATCGCCGTCGCGGCTGCCTGCCGGATCTCGGCGTTCTCGTCGTCGAGCCCGCGGAGCAGTGTGCCGAGCACCTGCAACGAGCCCAGTGCCCCGATTCCCTTCATCGCTCGCTGGCGGAGCGCTGTATCGCCGCTTTTCGCCGCCGGGAGGAGCGCCCGGAGTGCTTTCTCGCTCCCGATTGCCATGAGGGCGTCAGCGGCTGCCAAGCGGATAGCTTCGTCCTCGCTATCGAGATTGGCTGCGACCGCCCGGACACAGCGGTCGTCGCCGACGCGACCGCACTCGATGATCGCACGACGGCGAACGCGTACATCCCGATCCGAGCACGCAGTTGCCAGCTTCGGGACGACCTGCGAACTCCCGACCTCGCCGAGTCCGGCGACGGCGACCAGTCGCAACTCCGCAGCATGGCTGCCGAGCCAGTCGAAAAATACCTGTGGAGACGACGTGTCGGTCGGTGTGGGACGGTCGGCATCGGCGATTGCTGCGACGAGGTCGTCGATAGCGCCGTCATCAAAGTCGAGGAGCGCCTCGATTATTTGCGCTCGAACCCCGTCGTGTGGCTCCTGTGCCGCAGCCGTAACGAGCCAGCCGGTAATCGTCTCGACTCTGTCGTCGCCTATCGCTGTACTGTACTCGGTGAAAAGTTCGGCGGCGCGGTGTCGCACGGCCGGCGCTTCGTTCTCAAGGAGGTGGTCGCGTAGCCGGTCGTACTGCCCGTTGAAGGCGATCTCTTCGAGAAACGCCGTGTCGACGTGATGGTCCTGATCTGTCATATGCCCGAGTCACGCGACAGAGCCGGTGTCGCGTCAATATTAAATTTGGCTGCGCTCGCTCATAAAATCACCGCGCTCAGTTCCGCACTTCCTTGATTGCCGCCGCGATGTCGTCGTTCGTCACCTTGCCCTCGCGCCGCATGGCGGACCGTGCCGCCTCGTTGGCGACCTGCTCCATATCGGCGGCGGTCAACCCCTTCGACTGGTCGGCGATCCACTTGGGATCGAGTCCCGAGTCACGCGGGGCGTCGAGATGCACATCGAAGATCGCCGCGCGGGTCTTTGCCCCGGGCTTTTCCACCTCGACCTGCACCGAGAGCCGCCCGGAGCGCAACATCGCGTTGTCGATCCGGTCGCGGCGGTTGGTCGCGCCGATGATCACGATATCGGCGTCGCTCTCGTTGATGTCGCTGATCTCCTCGAGAAACTGGTTGACATCTGGGTCTGATCCTGATGCTGATTGCCGGTCGTCCGTTCGGGCGTGAGCGCGTCGATCTCGTCGATAAAGATCAGACACGGCTGGTTGTCGCGGGCCTCCTCGAAGAGTTCGGCCACGTTCTGGGTCCCCTCGCCGAGCCACTTCGAGATGATATCCGACCCCTTGACGCCGACGTAGTTGATGTCGAGTTCGCCGGCGAGTGCCTTCGAGAGGTAGGTCTTCCCGGTGCCCGGCGGACCGTGCAGCAGGAAGCCGTTCTCGACCGAGAGCCCGTACCGCTCGTACTTTTCGGGTTCCTCAAGTGGGTCGATCACGCGCTCGTGGAGTTCCCGCTTGAGGTCGTCGAAGCCGGCCACGTCGTCGAAGTCGAGATCCGGCGGTTTCGTGACGTACTGGCCGGACATCCCATCGGACCCCTGTGCACCGTCGGTGCCGCGCTCGTGGTCCGGGCGGGGGTCCTCACGATCCTCGCGACCGCCGCCGTTCTCTCGTCCGTCATCGTCACGCCCGTCGTCTTCCCGCCCGTCTGCCCGTCACTGTTGGACTCGTCGCGCGGCGACCCGGGCTCGTCGCCGTCGGCTGGTGGCTCCGCCGGCTCCTCGGTTTCGGCGGCGGTCGGCGAGGCGCCGGCACTGGCTCTCGCGTTGGTGCTACCGCCGGTGTCGACCGGGAGTCGGCTGGCGACCTGATGGCGGTAATCCCGGTCGGCCGTGTCGTCGAGCACGAGCGAGCAGGCTGTCGAACCCACGACGATCCCACCGGCGACACCGACACCGACCGGGCCGATGAGGCTCACGTCGAACAGCCGCCCGACGCCAACGACCGCCCCGAACAACCCGAGTGCGACGGTGGCCGTATAGATCACGCCGACCGCGGGCCGCCGCTGGAAGCCATCCCGCACGCCGTAGCCGACGACGCTGACCACGGCGAACGCGACCAGCCACGTTTCGATCAGACCCCGCTTGAGCACCCCGATACCGGCACGCAGCCGGTCGGCTGTCCGCGTGGGCACTCCCGCGTCCTCGGTGGTGTTGGTCTGGCTCATCTGCGGGGGCTGTCAGTGAGACCGGGTTTTCGGCTCTACAAGTGTGTAGCCTGTCGCTACGGCATAAAATTTGACTTCCAGCTCACAGTCTTGATATCGCCGGCGTGACCGTGCCGTTATCGTTATCCCGCGGTCACCATCGCCGTTACCGATAAGATGCGGGCCTGCATACATTCATCTGTCTCCGGGAACTGCGGATACGGGAGCGGGCACCCACAATGGCTGACGAAGAATATCAGATCGCCGATACCAAAGGACGGTTCACGAAGGCGGTCAAGGACGGTCGGAAGCTCAACAACATCTCGTGGTCGGAGGGGCGCATCCTGCTGTCGAACCGACGGTTGATTCTCGTCGGGGGCGAGGGCAAGCAGACGATATCGCTGTCGGACATCGACGGGCTGTCGGGCCGAGCGGATGCGACCCAGTCGCTGGCCGCGATGTCGAACTACCTGAGCCTCCGGATCGACGAGGACGTGCTCGTCGTCTCCGCACAGGATCACGAGGAGTTCGAACTCGCCTTCTTCAAGGCGATGCTTGACGAGCGGGTCGTGATGGCGAAACATCCGGCCGTCGAGGGCGGCGTCGTGCAGGGGACCTCGTGGGAAAAGGCACGCCTCACCGTCGAGCCCGAGTCGCTCATGGCGACGCTGCAGAGCGGCTCGCTCGTCGACCTCGAACTCGACGAGATAAGCGGGCTCGATACCGAAAAACGGACCGTCAACGGCGACAAACAGCGCGTTATCGAGGTTGCCCACGCCGATGGCTCGACAAGCGTCGAAACCCACCTCACCGGGCCCTCGCAGGTCTGTGTCTTCGTGAAGGCGTATCTCAACCAGGGCGCACAGCAGAGCGAGACGAACCTCGATCTCGACCCGGCGGAAGAGGAGGTGCTGATGGCACTGCATTCGGGGGTGTCGCCGTTCAGCATCCCCGAGTTTATCGACCGCGATGTGGACGAGATCGAGGAGACCTTCGAGCGGTTTCTCGAACTCGATCTGGTCGACGAGGTGCGACAGCGCCGCGAGGTACAACTCAACTCCCGCGGCCGCAACATCGCCAGCGAGGCGATGGGCGAGCAGTAACGCGACGCCACAAGCTATTCTCGAATCACGTTGGAAGCTATTCTGCGATCACGTCGGAATTATTCTGGAACAACGTCGGGAAGAATCGCCCATGGAAGCCGAACGGCTCGGCGTGGGGGAGCACCGCCCGGGCCTCGACGGTGAGCGTCTCGGCGTCGAACACGAGCAGCAGCGTCCGCTCGCGGTCGACATCGAGCGCCGTCGCCACCACGACGCCGTCGTCTTCGGCGGTGCCGGCCGGCCGCTGGATCGGGATCGGTTCCTCGACGTAGACGCCCTGTTCCCACCACTCGGTCGCCTGTCCGGTCTCACAGTCGACCTTCACGAGCCCGTTGGCACCGTCGCGGTCGGTCGCCTGCCCGTACGCGTAGCGGTACGGTCGCCCCGTTCGACCGCGCGGCACCCGCGGCAGTTCCATCCCGCCGACGTACAGCGGCGTGCGGTCGACGGTGTTGGCCGCTGGATCGACCCGGTAGCGCTGTAGCTCACCGGCCGGCACGTCGGGGAACCCCTGCCCGTCGAGTTCGTCCAGCGAGAGCGAGCCGACGATGTCGCTGTCGGGAAACTCGATCAGATCGACCACGACATCGCCGTCCTCGCAGTAGGCGTTAACATGGTGGAAGCAGAACGTCGCCTCGAAGGTCGGGTCGGCGACGAGCTCGCCGCTGGCCCGATCCACGACGAGCAGCCGGGTCGGCTCCTCTGGCGACCACTCAAGCATATCTATCGCGCCCTCCGAGAGCGGGTTCAGCGCGCGCAGCACCGACAGCGTGAGCGGGGATTCGACGAGGACGACGTGGCTGTCGGTGAGGCTGCAGTCGTGGATATAGGCCGGGCCGCGGGCATCCAGCGAGGCGATCACCTCGCGCCCCCGACCGCCGGCCGGCACGCGGTAGATATGGTACTGTGGCGACAGCCCGAACTGCGTGGCGAAGCCGACGGTCTCGTCGTGGGTTGGATCGACGACGAGATGGGCCGCGGTGATATGTTCGGTGAGATCGTCGTCGAAGGCGAACTCGCCGCGGGTTTCCAGTGTCTGTGGATCGAACGCGACCCGTCGCGGAGCTTCGGTGAGCGCGACGAACTCGCCGTCGAGTCTCGCCACGTGGACGTTGGCGTTGTCGGTGGGGTCGGGCAAGCCAAACGAGCGGAGTGTGTCGAGGATTCGCCGCCAGCCACGGGTGTCGGTACCGAACTGGCCGGTGAGCCGGCCGGCCATGGCGTCGCTGTAGGCCTCCGTGCGGAGAAATCGATTCGAGTACCGTAGCTCGCCGTCGTCGAAGGCGTACCGCCGGAGCATCGCCAGCCCGTCGAACCAGTGGTTGACGCGCTGGCCACCCGCCTCGAACCGTCCCGGTCCGTTCCTGAGCAGCGTGCCCGACAGCCACGCCGGAATCGATCCCTCGATATCTGGGGTCACGTCGTGGTGCTCGGTCGTCAGCGACTGGAACCCGACGTGTTCGGAGCCTGTCACAGCGATGCATACGGGCGTGGCCGGCAAGCATGTTTCGTCGCGCCGGACCCTCGCGGCCGTACCGGTATCCACAGATTCAAACGTTCGTTCCCGATACCATGTGGCATGTATCTCGGCGACGAGACGTGGTGGGACCTCGAAGAATACTTCGACAACGAGTCGCTGGCGCTGGTGCCGCTGGGCTCGACCGAACAGCACGGCCCGCATCTCCCGTTGTCGACCGACCACCTGATCGCGGAGGGCTTTGCCCGCGAGACTGCCGACCGGACTGGCTTTCTCTGTACGCCGACGATCAATATCGGCGTCAGCCCGCATCACAAGCAGTTCCACGGCACGATGTGGGTTGACGCCGAGACGTTTCGCTCCTATATCGAATCGCTCACCCGGAACCTCGCGTACCACGGTATCGACCGCGTCATCTTCGTCAACGCCCACGGCGGCAACGTCGAACCGCTCCGGGAGGTCGGCCGGCGACTCCGCGACGACGAGGTGCTGTACGCCATCGAGTGGATGTGGAACGAGAGCATTCCCGAACTCGTTGACGACCTCTTTGAGCAGAACGGGCCGCACGGCGGGCCGAAAGAGACGGCGATGATACAGCATCTCGCCGGTGATCTGGTTCACGACGACCGGCTGACAGACGCCAGAGACGGGGGCCTTCTGGACTGGAAAGACGACGACAGCCTTCGGCGACATGGCGCACAGACGTTCTACGATGCCACCGACAACACAGATAACGGTGTGCTGGGCGATCAGACGGACGCGACAGCCGAGAAGGGCGAACGGATGTTCGAGGCCGCGACCGAACAGCTGGTCAAGCTTTGTGAGTGGCTTGACGCGCAGTCATCGGAGGAGCTGCTGCCGGACCCGCATAAGTAACGTTATTGCACTTACAACGCTCTGCTTTTCTTCGCAGTGTAAAAGAAACTGCGCCGTCCGGGAATTGAACCACGGTCGCTCACTGCGTTCGCTCTCTGGGTTCAATTCCGTGGCGATTTTCGCCTCACTTCGTTCACGACAGAAAATGCGCCGTCCGGGAATTGAACCCGGGCTAGAGCCTTGGGAAGGCTCTGTCCTACCACTGGACCAACGGCGCGCGCTCGGTGCCGACTACCGGCGGCAACCTACCTGAGCGGAGCCGCGGAAATTACTTAAATGCCCGCATGTACGCCGTCGTCCGCACGTCGTCAGTAAACCTACTCGTCGTCCTTGGAATACGAGGAGAGCAGGCCGCTATACACGACCCCGGCCAGCACCACGATCATCCCGCCGAAGCCGAGCAGCAACACGATGTAGGCAACGGCAACCCTGTCGGTTTGCAGTGTGATCTGGATTGCCGAATCGAACATATTGATCGTCACCAGCCCCAGCGTGAGTAGCGCGATTGCCCGATTGAAGGAGTGCTGCAGTCGGTTCCGCTCCAGGCCCTGTTCGGCCTCGCGCTCGTGTCGAACCTGCTCCTGTGCAACCTCGAACCCGGTGGGTGTCAGCTTGACCGCGTACCGCTCCTCGCCGGTGGCGTCCGCCCGGTGGTGCCGCTCGTTCCACGAGTCCGTTGCTGTCGAGCCACGCGATACTCTCGGCGATCTCGCTCTCGCCCAGTCCGGTTTCCTCGGCAATGCGGTCGTACTGTCTCGCCACCACCTCGTCGTAGCGGTCACTCTCGCCCTCGGCTGGCTCGTCCGTTGCGGACCGCGCTGGCCCGTCGCTCGACGGCTGCACCGACGCATCGAGGGCGGCGCCCGCCTGATACAGCACGCGGAGGACCGACGCCCAGTCAGGTTCCGTGGTCATGTCAACTGCGACTCTCCTCTACGCTGGGTCGGGCTGTCACTTAGTTTGCCCGACATACCAGTTTGATAGCCGCCGAAATCATCGCCCCGTGGAACCGAACGGAAGCCACAAGCCGCTGCCCGGCATAAGAAGGATATGTTTACCGGGCGGACTGACACCCCCTGTTGTCTCTGCGGAAGTCCGACGACAGCAAGTCGGATCGAGGTGCCGCCGCGGGCGGTCACGCTGATGGAGAACAGCGGTCCTATTGCGTGGCAGGACATCGTGAGTACCGTCACCCTGCAGTTCTGTGCCGACGACTGGGAACTGGTCTGCGACCTCGCCTTAGAGATGGATCAGCATCCGCTGTCACGATGTAATGTTGCCTACGCCTCATTCGATCTCCGCGAGGATTTCGAGGCCCTGCTCAACGAGACGAAGGCCCCGGCTGATCACACCGAGATGGAAGAGCGTCTGCTATCGCGGAGCCAAGACGTGCTGGCCGACGCCGACGATCCGATGACCGAAACTCGCGATCTGGTTGAGGCGGCCGTGATCGACGCCGCACTCGACGAGCTTGGTGTGGTGCCATCGACAGCCGAGTAGTTACAAGCGCGGTCTCTTACTGGTATGCTGTGAGTGGGACCACCGGCAGGTTCTTGAGTGTCAATCACCAGTAATTCATAACGAATCTTGATTCAGATTTGCCTCCAGCGGCTGCCGGCCAGTACAGGTGAGGCTCGTGAGTAGCGAGAAAAGATCGCCGACCGCCGAGCTTGGCCTGCTGGATGCGACGATGATCGGAATGGGCGCGATGATCGGGGCCGGTATCTTCGTTCTGACTGGTCTTGCGGCCGAAATTTCCGGGCCGGCGGCGATCATCGTCTTTGCTCTCAACGGTGTGGTGACCGCGTTTACCGGTCTGTCGTACGCCGAACTCGCGGCGTCGATCCCAAAAAGTGGCGGCGGCTATGCATTTGTGCGTGAGATTTTTGACGACTTTGCCTCGTTCATTATGGGCTGGATGCTCTGGTTCGCGTACATGATCGCCGGTGCGCTGTATGCGCTTGGGTTCGCGCCGAACTTCATCGAACTGCTCCATGTGTACGACTTGACGGCCGCTCCGGGCCAAATCGGCGCAGTAATCATTCCCGTTTTGGGCATCGGAGTGCCACCCCGGTTTATTCTCGCGTTCGTGGCAGTCGCCGGACTCGTGGCGTTGAACGCAGCGTCGACCGCCGCGAGCGGGAGCGCCGAAACGGTGTTCACGATCATCAAGGTCACTATCCTCGTGGTGTTCGTCGCGTTCGGATTCCTGTCGGCTGGCGGCGGCGGCGAGACCAGTTTCACGTTCCAGAACTTCGACCCACTGTTTACCGGCGGGTCTGGACCGTTCAGCATTCTCCCTGCGATGGGGCTGACGTTTATCGCGTTTGAGGGGTACGACCTCATCACAACCGTCACGGAGGAGGTTGAAAACCCGCGTGAGAACATCCCCAAAGCGATATTCATCAGTTTGGCCGCGACCGTCGTTGTGTATCTCTTGGTCGTCACCGTGGCAATCGGCACGCTTGGCGCCACCGAGTTGGCCGCTGCGGGTGAGGCTGGCATCGCCGAGGCGGCGACATCGTTCATGCCGGAGAATGTCCCGATCATTCAAAATGGTGGCGCGCTCATCGTTTTCGGGGCGGTGTTCTCGACTATCACCGCACTGAACGCGGTTGTGATCGCCTCGTCACGGGTGGCCTTCTCGATGGGTCGAGAGGGTCAACTGTTGCCGTCGGTTGGCCAGATCCACCACCGGTTCGGGACGCCGTTCGTCGCAGTGTTACTGAGCGCGGTCGTCATGCTCGGCTCGGTCGCACTGCCAACAACAAGTGCGGGCAACATGTCGAGTCTGTTCTTTCTGCTCTCGTTTATCATCGTCAACGTCGCTGTCATCCGACTCCGCCGGGAGCGACCGGCGATGAACCGCCCCTACGAGATGCCATTCTACCCGGCTCCGCCGTTGATTGGCATTGCCCTCAATCTCCTGTTGACGGGTGTGCTCATCACATATCTGTTCCGGACGGACCGGCTGGCGATTCTGCTGAGCGTCGGGTGGATTGCCCTCGGTTGCATCGCCTACTTCGGGCTCAATCGCTACCGGACCCCGTCCGAGCCAGCGGATGCAGATGCTGATGGGAGCCCAACCGACAGCACAATGACACCGGAGGGAGAAGTGTGAGTATGACCGGAGATCGTGATGTCATCATCGCTGGCGGGGGCCGGGTCGGCTTTGCGGCCGCCGAACTGCTCGCCGACCGTGGGCACGATATTACTATTATTGAACGCGACGAGCAGATCATCGAGTCGATTGCCGACAAGTGGGTGGCGACGCTGATCACCGGTGACGCAACGGACCCGGCGCTTATCAAGCAGGCCGGAATTGAATCAGCAGACGTGGTCGCCGCTCTGACCGGTGAGGCCGGGCTGAATCTCGCGGTCTGTCTGGCAGCGTCAGAGCTCTCGCCGGATATTCGCACGGTTGCTCGAATCGACAGCGAGACCGGCGATTCCTACACGCGCTTCGTCGATGGTATCGTTTTCCCGGAGCGAGCTGGCGCGCGCGTCGCTGTCAACGAGATCAGTGGCAGTGACGTCACAACGCTGTCGGATGTCCCCGGCCCGCTCGAAATCATGCACATTCGCGTCGCCGAGGGTGCTCCGGCCGCGGGCAAGCAACTCAGCGAGGTCCGGTTTCCCGCCGGTTCGGTCGTCGTTTCCGATGACGGAGGAAGCCAGATCGCGCGCTCAGACACAGAGTTAATCCCAGGAAATCAGTACTTTGTCGCTGTCGAACCCAACGTCGCCGATGAAGTGATGAATCTGCTGCGCGGATAGCCTGCACCTCTCGACTTCTGGGCACCCTCATCCTGCTCACACCCACGTTCTCAGCCGCGCAAACTGTGAGCGGAATCGCACAGACGCGCATCAGTTGGCTGGCGTTGTCATTGATTGAGGCCACCACCGAGGTCAAAGCACGAAGTGGGGTATAATCCGAACAGAGTCAATTACGTTTGTCGTCTCGACACCGGAAGACCCGAACGAGCGTAACCTACAACCATCCGCGTGAATTAGTGTCATGAATGAGCGCAGACCTGCGAGTTGTCATCGTCGGGGGCCAACACGTCGGCTATCACGCTGCGAGACACCTCTCCGAGCGCGGTCATGACGTCGTCATCATCGAGAAGGATCGCGCTCGTGTGGAGTTTCTGAGTGAACAGTACGACGCAACCATCATCCAGGGAGACGGTGGCCGACGGGCGATCCTGCGTCAGGCCGGTCTCGACCGGAGTGATGTCATCGCGGCACTGACCGGGTACGGCGCGATGACAAACATCGGCATCTGCACGATGGCGACGAAGATCGATTCCGACATCGGGACTGTTGCGCGGATCGGTCACGGCGAGCGAGACGAATATGCCGGGCTCGTAGACCAGGTGGTCTATCCGGAGATGTTGGCAGCGCGCGCGGCGACAAACGAGATCATGCACGTCGCTGGCCGCGGCGTCCAGACGGTGGAGTCGGTCACCGGCGACCTGTCGCTGCTTGAACTTACTGTGGCGGAAGATGCTCCGGCTGCCGATCGTGAACTCCGCGATGTGGTCTTCCCGAAGGGTGCAGTCGTCGTCGCTGGACGCGACAACAACCAACTTCCCGGCCCAGATATGGTACTGGAACCTGGCTACCGGTATCTGGTCGCGGTCAAGGCGAATGTCAGCGACGAGGTGGTTCAGCTGTTCAGGGGATGACTCCTGTGCTGTACTGCATAGCAGTCTCTTCTACGTTACTCAAAATGTGATCGGTTTCGTCGGTCGCTGGCGGCAGCCATCTCAAGATCACGTGGCGTTGGAACGTCCCAGAGACTGCGCTCCGACACAGAGAACTGTTTTTACGAGCTATTTAGACGCCATACTAGCTGTGTTTACAGATAATACAGAGAGCCATTCAGCCTCAAATTATAAATATGACAAACTTACTCGCCCCGGAACGCAGAAATAACGGTATCTGCGGCGTCAGCATCGGCTGCAACGATATACCGTTCGCCGGCCTCCAGTCGCGTTTCGGAGGTAGCTGTCCGTTCTCCTCCAGCTCCAGAGATCACGAGACTCCCCTCCGGAAGATCAACCTCATCTAGAGCCTGCCCTGCTACCGCCGAGTTGGCGGCGACGCGGATGTCGAACACCTCCATATCACCGGTGACATCCTCAAACGTCCGGACGTCGCTCCCGCTGAGTGCGTTCACTGCAGTCTTGACACTTGCACGCTCCGGAAACACGACTTCGTCGACGAGCTGTTCGTATTCGTCGCTATTGGCATCGGTGATACGGGCGACCGTTCGGATATCCGGTTGGAACGTTCTTGCAGCCAGGCAGACTGCGAGGTTCGTGCTGTCGCTGTCGGTCAGTGCACCGATAACGGCCGTATCATCGCTCAGCGTATCCGATAGCACGGGCGGGCTTGTCGCGTCACCTGTCACAGTCTCAATCGTGTCCGAATCCTGCACATGCGAGCTATCCGGATCTTTCTCGATAACCGTCACGCCGCGTCCACGTTGTTCGAAAAATTCAGCCACTCGAAACCCAACGCGCCCACCACCAGCGATCACTATCTTACCGTCACCAGTCATAAATTGTAGAAGTGACGACAACTGATAAACCCCGGTGCTCAGACGACTGGTATACTGGCTCGTATCGGTTCCGATCTTATAAGACAAACCAAGCCAACAATTCGTAATCAGCCGTGACGGATACGCGCTGTCCATCTTGCAGTGTACCCCCTGACAGAATCCGTCGAATACTGTTCCCCTGTCTTCGTGAAAAACCTCGAATTTAAAGCTTGAATTTACAATCACTCAGTCGTCCAGTGAGCGAGCCCGCTCGTAGAGCCCTCCTGAGAGGATGCCGACCGGAAGTGTGATCCAGCAGGTGGCCATGAAGGCGACGGCGACGATCCCGACGACCGAGACGAGCGACCGGCTGAGGGGGCCGCCGCCGAGCACGGCGGTGACGACGCCCGCCAGGATTCCGATCACGGCCGCCAAGAGATAGACCAACAGCGGCGCGACGAGCCCGCCGAGTGCGCCGGCGTACCGGTAGCGACTCGGCACCACTCGCCACGCGAGGACGCCGGCGACGAATGCGAACGGGGCGATGAACGCCGCCGCGCTGACAGCCCCAGACAGTATCCCAATCGGGAGCATTGCGAGGAATAGCCCTGCCGATCCACCGTCGATGGACACCACGAGCAGCAGTGTCAGGACGGCCTGCACGACGAAGTAGAGCCCTTTTGCCATGGCAGCTGCCATCGCCATTGCGTACCCTGCCCCGACGGCACGGTCACCGCCGCGTGGAAGCCGGCGAAGTGCCGAAACGGGGTAACAGCACGCTGCGGGAGGCGGGCCATACATACGACCTCGTCTCGGTCGTAATTCAGTTTGCTCACAAAAACTCGCATCACCAATCGCTGTGGCACGGATGGA
>KB659923.1_pt14 | contig 14696 bp, 16 predicted proteins | sample 558768 | NCBI scaffold set KB644980.1 | reverse complement strand
ACAGCACGTTCGAAAGCGTCACGTATGGCTGACTGATCTGCTCATCAAAGAAACTGAACGACTTCTGGGCTGAGAGCGATTCGTCCCGTGGTACCCCATAGATATCGTATACTTCTCGGTCAGGGTTCCCTCATCAGCTGCACATCGTAATTCCACGCTCCGATACTGGCAATTTCCTGGACTCGTTCAAACAGACTCAGTTCGTGCTTGCGCTCGCTGGACTGCTGTTTCCGCTCTTTTTCAACCTTGCTTTGTTTGGCCATCTCGCTGATCCTTTCGGCTATGCGTTCGAACTGTCTATCCGCAGTGTCCTTTGGGAGATAGTCAGTAACTCTATCAGCGAATGCGCTGTTTGCAACGGCGTCATCTCCTGATGCTGTAAAGAATATGAACGGAAGATGAGGGTGCTCATTTCGAACGATTTCCAACAATTCAGTCCCATCCATACCCGAAAACTCATACTCCGAAACGATACAGTCAGGCGGTCGGTCTTCCAGATGTTCAGCGATTGATTCAGGCGTGTCAAATGTGGTAATTTGGGATCCGCCGTGGGTATTCTCCAGTGCCGTGGCTATTCTCTCCACGTCTTCAGAAGACATGCCAACAAACACTGTATTGGTTGCTGACATGCTAATTAATCCATGGTGAACCATGTTATATCTTATCACGCGCCATCTTATAATGAAACGAAAAATAATTACGATGTCTTGTGTATATACCTATGATCGTTACATCTTCTTTATATCTATCATGACTTAATCTACTTATTTGGTGCACCATCGCAAATTACGCACATCTGATTGCTGAGTTCAAACTCTGACAGTGCCGTAGAGACTGTATGCAGCAACCGAATTATCTTATGCCAACCCGAAATAGGACGGCACCCACACAGCGCGTATATAAATGGTTCTGACGGAGGACGCTCGATAGTCACTAAATCACCGCCACGACGCTTATCCCTACCCGCTGATAGTATGGGTAGCTTATATTCGCACACTGATCCGACCTCGTAACGACCGCGCCGATTAGTCGGAACTGGTCGGTATACATGTCGATGAAACGATTAGACGGGCCGGCTGCCGTTACTCCAGTTCGTGGATGAGTACTTCCATCTCGGTGCGAGAGTGACCGTCGTCGTCACAGACGTAGCTCCCCCGAACGTCAATATCGTTTGCTTGGGCAGCGGCGATAAGCGTCTCAAGAGCAGCTTCGAACTCGGCTGTGGTCGTGATCGATTCCGTCCATGGTGTATCGCTCATAGTCTCGTTCCTGATGTCGAGATGAACGGGTTTGTGCCGCCCCGGATATACGTCCACCAGAATACGGCTCGTACAAGCGATTGACTTGATTCCATTCTTTATGTTGTGTCGCCACCGAGGTATAGATATACCGAAAAACATGATCCACCATGCCCAACTCGAATTAGTACAATAATTTTAGAAGGTGGATTTATTCACTTGCCTATTTACAACTGAATATGAGCGTCATTGTTGAGCTGGCTCTCCCTGCGACGGAGTTTCAGCTCGGGCGAATTTTATCCGTCGATGGAGGTGAGAAGGTGATGCTCAAGACCATGGTTCCGCTCGGTGAACAGTCAGTCCCGTTTTTTCAGGTTTCCAATCAGGCCGATGAATCATTTGAACAACACATTCGTGACCATCCAACAGTATCCAATCTATACGAGGTCAATTCACACGACGGTGAGACGCTGTACGGGCTGGACTGGGAAATCGACGATGACACATTTCTCGACAGCGTGATTGAGATGAACGGACACATACTTGAGGCATCCGGCGGGCCGGATAGCTGGGTGTTTCAGATCCGATTTCGGTCCCACGACGCGCTGGCGACGTTTCAGGAGATTTGTTTTGACGGTGACATTCCTATTGGCGTACGGAAAATATACAATCCTACCAGACCCGACGCCGGTCCGTGGTACGGACTCACGGCACCACAACGGGAGGCACTTATGTACGCCGTCGAAATGGGCTACTACTCGCTACCGCGACAGATCTCGACACAGGAAGTCGCCGACGAGTTCGACATCTCAGATCAGGCCGCAACGGAGCGGCTGCGACGGGCAATTGATACTCTCGTCACGAATACGTTACTGCTTACTGCGGCCTCCGAGTGACCGAGCGGCCAAGATCGATTGATAAATACACACTGTGTATCTTGCATGCCAGTACGAGTATCATTAGAGTCCAGTGAATATCTCTCTGCTCGACCCAAGCGGTCGCTGCTTGGATAGAGGGAGTCGCCTTGTGGGTAATTGAAGAGCAATATGAAGCACAGAGAGCAATCAAACGAGAGGGCAACCCCAGATTTCCGCTCTCGTACGGGTATCCGGCTGGCTTTCCCCGGTGGCGAAGGCGAACACACGCATCCATCGTCACAACGACACCAATACAGATGACGGGACACTCACAACTAGTGACTCCTACCAGCGGCGAAAGACAAATCGATCCGCTATCCGGTATCGAGCGACAATACACATATATGATTCAGTCGCCTAAACCAGATATTGACTCAACCCATCGTCGGTGAGACAGAATCGTACAGCCTCACAAACCCAAACAGGGTGCCGTGGGTACTGGGCACTCAGCTCCACCCGGATGCCGGCCCGCTTGCCCGGGCTCCCGATGGCTCACGCGTCCTTTTGATCGAAGCCCACGACTTCGCCAGACGGAAGCAGTATCATCACGACAAATTGACGCTCGTGTTTAGCGGCATGCGGCATTTCAGAGACGAACTTCGGGAGCAGGGGTATACTGTCGAGTACATCAAAGCCGACACGTTCGGTGACGGCCTGGCGACATACTTCGAGCGGTATCCCGACGACGAACTCGTGGTGATGCGGTCGCCGAGCCACCGCAGCGCCGACAGGTTTCGCGAACTGGTCGAGGAAGCAGACGGTCGGCTCGATGTCGTCCAAAACGAGCTCTTCGTCGGAACCCGCAAAGCCGTCGACCAGTGGGCCAACGAGACGGACAAGGACCCGTTCAGACACGAGACGTTCTACCGATGGATGCGCAAGCAGACCGGCGTGTTGATGACCGACGATGGCGACCCGGAAGGCGGCGAGTGGAACTACGACGACGACAATCAGGAGTTTCCACCTGCGTCGTGGGAGTCACCACCCGTGGCCGTCCCCGATCACGACGAGTTGACCGCTCAGACGAGCAAATGGGTCGCCGACGAGTTCGACGTCTGGGGCGAGACTGACGAGCTTGTCTGGCCGGTCACCAGAGCACAGGCACAGGCGAAACTCGACCACTTCGTCGAAACGCGGCTGCCGGAGTTTGGACCGTATCAGGACGCGATGCGGAGCGACGACTGGGCGATGGCGCACGCCCTGCTTGGCTCCTCGGTAAATCTTGGATTGCTCCACCCGTGGGAAGTCGTCCAGCAGATCGAGCAGGCGTACGACGAGCGCGACGATGTGCCGCTCAACTCCGCCGAGGGGGTGTTGCGCCAGCTCATCGGCTGGCGTGAGTTCATGCGTCACGTCTACCGCCACTCGATGCCCGACCTGAGCAGTGCAAACCAGCTTGACGCCGACCATGATCTCCCCGAGTTTTACTGGAGTGGCGAGACGAATATGGAGTGTCTTAGACAGACGGTCGAAGATGTCGAACAGCGGGGGTACTCACACCACATTCAGCGACTGATGGTGCTGGCCAATTTTGCGACGCTGTGGGGTGTTGAACCCGCCCAGCTCAACGAGTGGTTCCACGCCACGTACGTCGACGCCTACCACTGGGTGACGACGCCGAACGTCGTCGAGATGGGCCAGTACGCCGATGGCGTCTTCGCCTCGAAACCATACGTCTCCTCGGCGAACTACATCGACAAGATGAGCGACTACTGTGGCGACTGTTATTACTACAAAACGAAGGATACGGGTGAGAGGGCCTGTCCGTTCAACGCGCTATACTGGGACTTTCTCGACCGAAACGAGGACCAGTTACGCTCCAACCACCGAATGGGGCTGATGTACAGCCACGTCGACTCCAAACAGGATAGCGGCGCGATAGACGAGATCAAGGATCGTGTCGCAACACTTCGCGAAAAGGCGGAGTACGGTGAGCTGTAGCGGGCTCTCAGATGATATCGTAACATAGTAATGATAAAATTCTATTACGTTACTGCACATATAACTTCGATCTGACATAATTTTATTACAGTAACGTTGCTATCGTTAGTATTATGAGCGGAACAGCAGGGATAGATGTTCTCCATGTTGACGATGATCCGGATTTCGTGGATGTGGCGGCTGACATACTTGAAGAAGAGTGTGGTGATTTTACTGTCGAAACAGCGACGAGTGCCAGTGAGGGACTGGATCGACTGGCTGCGGACGACTTCGACTGTGTGGTGAGCGATCACATGATGAGTGGGCAAAACGGCATCGAGTTTCTCAGAGCAATCCGAGAGCGTGATTCCGATCTGCCGTTCATCCTGTTCACCGGCAAGGGGAGTGAGGGGGTTGCCAGTGACGCAATCTCGGCTGGTGCGACCGACTACCTGCAGAAGCAGATCGGCAACGACCAGTACACGGTGCTGGCAAACCGGATCGAAAACGCTGTCGAGCAGCATCGTGCCCAGCAGCGTGCCACCAATCTCGACCGGATTCGGGCTCTCACAAGTGATATCAATCAGGCACTCATGCGGGCTGACTCGCGGTCGCATGGCCAAAACCCGTGTCTGTGAGATCATCAGCGACTCCGACCCGTATCTGTTCGCGTGGATCGGCGAGGTTGATGCGGACACCCAGGAGATCAGCCCCAAGCATCGGCCGGCGTCGAAGAAGGCTATCTCGATGATATTACTGTCACGGCAGATGATACCCCGACAGGGCATGGTCCCGGTGGCACGGCCATCCGAGAACGACGTGTCGCCGTCTCCCAGAATATCAGCGAGGATCAGCAGTTCGAAGAATGGCGGGAGGAGGCCGTTGCGCGTGACTATCAGGCTGTGGCTGCCGTCCCTCTGGAACATCAGGAACGCCTCTACGGCGAGTTAGTCGTCTATGCAGAACGACCATATGCTTTCAACGACCGCGAACAGGTACTGCTCGCGGACCTCGGGAGAGATATCGGGAACGCTATTCACTCACTGGCGCTACAGGAGGACCTCCGGACGCAGCAAAATCGACAGCGAGCGCTGTTTGAGAACGCGCCGAACCCGGTAATCGCGGGCGAAGAAGCTGGATCCTCACACCAGATCGTCAATGTCAATCACGCGTTTGAGGAGACATTCGGATACACCGCCGAGGAGATCATCGGCACCGATGTCGCCGAGATACTCGTTCCTGACGATGGGATGGTGGCCCACGATCAGTTCCGTGAGCGGGTGGAGGCTGGCGAATCGATCACCACCGAGGTCGAACGGATAACGGCCGATGGTCCGCGCGAGTTTCTGTTACACGTCATCCCCTACGGCGTAGCCGGCGATACAATTGAGGGTACCTACGCGTGGTACATGGATATCACCGACCGCAAGCAGCGTGAACGAGAGATTGATCGGAGAAACTCGATTCTCCGAACCATCCTCGAAAATCTCCCGATGGGAGTGCTTGTCGAGGATGCCGACAGCGACATTCTCATGGCAAACGATCAGTTATGCGATATATTCGACGTTCCCCTGACCGGCGATGAATTAATCGGACGTGACTGTGATTCGGCGGCCGAACAGATCAAGGATCGGTTTGCCGACCCCGAGGCGTTCATCGCGGGAGTAGGCGAGCGGCATGCCAACCGGGAGATGGTTCACAACGAAGAACTCCGACTTGATGATGGTCGCACAGTTGAACGCGATTACCTGCCCTACAGTCTCCCCGAGGGGGACGCAAATATGTGGGTATATCGTGACATCACGACGCGAAAGAAGTACGAACAGACGCTCAAGGAGCTCATTGCGTCCACCCAGGATCTACAATCCGCAACGACCCCTGCGGAGGTTGCGACAATCGGCGCCGAGACAGCAAAAGGCGTGTTTGATCGACCGATCAATGGGGTCCACCTCTACGATGAGAGCGACGACGAACTCAAACCGGTGTCGTGGACAGGGGCTGTCGAAGAGCAGCTTGGTGCGGAGCCCCCCGCGCTCCCCGTCGAGGACAGTCTGGCAGGGCAGGTCTACCGGACGAAAGACCGGGAGAGCTACGGAAACATCGCCGAGCAACCCGAGCAGTTTGCCAGTGAGACCCCGTTTCAGAGCGAACTGATATGTCCGCTCGGCGATCACGGGGTGTTTATTCTGAGCGCGACGGAACCGGATGCCTTCGATCAGGTCGACGAGACGCTTGCACAGCTACTGTCGACCAGTCTTACAACGGCACTCAACCGTGTCGAACAGCGACAACAGCTCGAAACCAAGAACGAACGACTTGACGAGTTTGCGAGCGTCCTGTCACACGACCTGCGAAACCCACTCAACGTTGCTGAGGGTCGGCTGGAACTCGCTCAAGGAGAGTTTGACAGCGAGCATTTCGCTCCAATCGAGCGGTCGCATACCCGAATGCGATCCCTGATTGAGAGCCTGCTGGCACTCGCTCGAAAGGGCAACGATATCGGTGAGTTCGAGCCCGTTGATCTCGACTCGTTTGCCGAGAAATGCTGGCGAAATGTCGACACAGAGCAGGCAACATTGGAGACTACCACCGATCAGACCATCCAGGCCGACCGGAATCAACTCAAACAGCTGCTGGAAAATCTCGTTCGAAATGCGGTCGAACACGGTGATACAGAGGTTACTATCACGATTGGCGATCTCGATGACGGGTTTTTCGTGGAGGACGATGGTCCCGGGGATTCCACCGGATGACCGTGACAGCGTCTTCGATCTCGGCTATTCGACAGCGGACGACGGAACAGGGTTCGGACTCGCAATCGTCAGGCGGATCGCTCAGGCCCATCGGTGGGAGAGTACGGTGACTGACGGAGCAGACGGTGGAGCCCGGTTCGAGATCACTGGTGTCACGACGGGCGCTGAATAGAGTCGGTATCGTTGATCACGCAGGTTCATCCACAGGAGAACCTGGATAGCCGCTTCACGTGCCAGGTCAGCAAGCCCAAGCTTGGGCTTTTGTCCGTGACGAACTACTGTGATACAATGACAAACACAGATGACCCAGACCCCGATTCGGAATTGCTCAACGAGAGCGAAGCAAAGACTACTCAATACCTGAACACGGCGATTTTGGGCGTACTCGTGTTCATCGTGCTCCCGGGATCCTACTATTTCGTTGGGCTGCGGGCGGCTGCCCTCGTCGCACTGAGCAGCCTCTTTCTGGTGATCTACTTCAATCGCACCTGACGCCGGAGACACGGACACCGTTATACCGGTCTCGTGCCTCTGGATAGTGCCATGGTGACGCGACGCGACGGCAACGAGATCAACCTGCTCAGGTCGTCGATTCAGACGACTGGTGGCGCGATAGTCTCGACGACGCTCTACACCCTGAGCGGGGTAGTCTACGCTTTCGTCACGTCACCGTCGGTTACCGGCCGCTACTTTTTCGCCATACTTGGCATCGCGCTCGTGCTGCGGCCGATCAGAGGAATCACCCAGACACTCCACAAAGTTGGGACAGAACCCGGCGAGTCGGTTGATGCCTACCTTGGTGTCGCCCTCGCGTTCAGTGCTTTCTATCTCTGCCTGCTCGGGCTGGCCGGAGTGGCGACCAGCGAGTATCTCGCGGCGGTAACCGTGTTCGATCAGGGGCTCCTCCGTGTCTCGGCGGTCTATGCGGTCACGACCGCGCTGGCGATGACAGTCGAGAGCCTCACCAGTGCTGTCGGCTATCCGAGCGGGGTCACGTGGATCAACAGCGTCAAGAGCAGCCTCGAACTGGGGGTGCTGCTGGGGTTGGTGGGATCGATAACCACCGTCACGGACCTGATGCTGGTCATGATCGGGGTGCGACTTGCCGTGTTCGGAGTCGTGGTCGTGATTCTCGGCGTGACGCCCGCTGTCCCGGACCGCCACGAGATAGCACGAGCATGGGAGTTCGCCAGATGGAGTATCCCAGATCAGGTGCTCGACCGTGTCTCGTACAACATGCCGGTGTACGTGCTGGGAATCGTTTCGACACCGCTGGCGGTGGGTATCTACGAGGCGGCCGATCGGTTTGGTGATTTCGGCGCGACAATCGCGTGGCAGCTCTCGAACCCGCTGTTGACGAAGGTCAGCGGTGATACGGCCGCGGATATCGATATCAGCGGGTATATCGACTCGGCGGTCACCGGCGGGAGCGGCGTGTCGTTTCTCGTGTTCGGCTATCTGCTGTCGACCCGGGACATCATCGCCACCGCCGCATTCGGGTCGGCACCAGAGCAGTTTTCGGCGACCGTGATCATCGTCGGTGGCATCAACATCTTCCGTGGATTCTGGACACTCGCCTCGCACACGCTGGAAGGGCTCGGAGAGCCGGGGCTGAGTTTTCGCACGAAGCTCTACGGGCTGGCTGTCAGCGTGCCGCTGACGCTGTGGCTTGGGTCGCAGTACGGGGCCCTCGCCGGGGCAGCCGGGTACGTGGTGATGAACGTCGTCGTCGGTGGCTACGTGGTCTACTACAGCAGCCGCGTGCTCTCGTCGACGCTCGTTGATCGGCGTCTCGTGGGTCAGTTCGTGGGTGCACTCCTCGTGGAGTCAGGGGTGGTGTACGGGACCGTCTGGGCTGTTATGGCTGCCGGTGGCGGGCCGGTCGCCGCTGCGGTGCTCGCCGTGCCGGCTGCCTGTCTTGGCTTCGGGCTCTCACTCGGTGTCGTCTCCGAGCAGGCACGCGTAGTGTTCCGTCGCACCTACGAGATATCCAGCCGGCAGCTACGCCTTCGCGTTGGGTGACTGTTACACGTCGTATCGAGAACGCCTGTTGTTGGCCTCTCAGCACTGCTCTCTTGAGCAATGACTGGTTGATCCCGCCACGTGCCCCGATTAACGCTACCTACTGGCTCACGGCGCGGGGGTTGGTCTGCGTATGGCCAAGCAATCTACTGCAGAGAGCGAGCTGGAGGCAGCGGTCGCCGAAAATCCCGAGGGGGTCGCGCCGTTCGTCCAACGACTCGATGCAGTCAACGAACTGCTGGATCTACTCAACCGTGGCGAGAGCGCGATGAGTGATGAGATGATACGCTCGCTGTCCGATACCGGATCGACACTGGCCGAATCGGCCGATGGGCTGGCAACCGAGGAGAGTGTCGAACTGGCGGACACAATCGGTGCCAATGGGACGGAACTGCAGGACGCGCTCGAATCACTGCTCGAACTGCAGGAAAGCGGCGCGCTCGACGATATCATGGAACTCGCGCAGATCCTGTCGCTCGTGAGCTCGGCACTCGACGACGAGATGGTGCGCTCGCTGGCAGGGACAGGAAGCGCTCTCGGAGAGGTGGCACAGACCGCCACCGATGATGCTGTTCAGGACGGCCTGGAGACGGTCCTCACGGGCGTTGGGACCGCAGAGCGGGAGGCACCATCGGATGTCGGAACGCGCGGACTGGTCAGCAAACTTCGGGATGATGACACGAAGCGCGGCCTTGCGTAGCTCCTGGCACTTGCAGAGGCTATCGGCCAGTCCTGACACGAGCCCTGATATCGTCGTCCGGTCGGTGTCAGCCTCGGATGCGACTCAAGCGAAAGGAGGTCGATACCGCTGTGCTCACGATACTGCCGTGCTCACGTTTCGACTTCTGTGGCAGGGGCGGCGTCGCTGTACTTGTCCTCGAACTCCTGGATGAGCTGGCCCATCTGGGCGTACCAGTCGTTGAGCAGCCGCTGCATCTCGTCAGCAACGACCGAGGGATCGGTCGGCATGTAGACGTGGTAGTACCCACCCTGCTCGTAGTTGATCTGTTCCTTTTCGAGAAAGCCGGTCTGTAGCAGTCGCTGAACAGAGCGGTAGGCGGTCGAGCGTTCGCGGTCGACGGTAGCCGCAACCTCGTCGACGGTCAGCGGCTCGTCGGCCTCGACAAACTCCCGGAAGCACTGCCGATCGAGCGGCTTCAGCCCGTGAAAGCAGGCCAGTAGTCCCTCACACTCCATATCTGACTGGAGCTGTTCGACCATTGAATCGACCATTATGTGCAGTTGTAGACGACGCGAGATGAAAAGAGTTGTGTATGGAGTACAATTCTGCACAATAGGCAACTGATAGCCGATGGAACGATCGGCACCGGAGCTGTGATCGGTGCCGGTATCATCACTGTCGCCCTCACTCGACGGATGGCGACGAGGCACGGCTGTCGTCCCGCAGCGCGGTGATGCTGCTGTAGACGACTGCCCCGCTGACCAGCAGCGCGGAGCCGAGAATCAACGCCAGACTCACGCGGTTGAGGATCGGCATCTCGTAGACTGTACCGATCTCGCGGACGGCGACGGCGAGTGCCCCACCGAGCAGCATCAGCCCGAAGTAGATCTTGATGTCGTCCTCGTCGACGATGCTGGTGGCTGCCGAGCCGATCCGTGCGCCGAAGGCACTGCCAGCCAGCAACGGCAACACAATCGAGAGGTCGACCCCGCCGTCGAGCGCGTAGAGGAAGCTCCCCAGCCCACCGGAGAAGACAATCTCGAAGAGGTCCGTTCCGACGGCGATGGGGACCGGCACCCCGACGAGGTAGAAGAGCGCCGGCATGCGGATGAAGCCGCCGCCGACGCCGAGAAAGCCCGAAAGCAACCCGGTGGCGAAGGCGACCGCGAGGATCATCCACAGCGAGACGGTGACGCCGCCCCGGAGATCGATCATCGGCGGGACCCTGTAGGACTGGATTTTTTTGGCGATATCCGGGATATCGTCGGCGTCGGCTGGCTCGTCGGCGTCGGCCTCGTGGTCGATCCCGCCGCCGCTGTCGCCCCTCAGCGCCTCGTAGGTGACGAACGCGCCGATCCCGCCGAGCAGGAAGACGTAGGTCACGCTGATGATGCTGCCGGCGAGCCCGAGGCCTTCGAGGTGGACGACGATCTCCTTGCCGACCTCGATGCCGGCCGTGGTCCCGACGATCATCAACAGCCCGAGTTTGTAGTCGACCTGCCCGAGATCGCGGTGTTTCAGCGTCGCGATCACCGAGGTCCCGAAGACGAACGCGAGACCGCTGCCGACGGCGACCCGGGTGGGATACCCCATGACCAGCAGGGCCGGAGTGACCAGAAACGAGCCACCCATCCCGAAGAAGCCAAACAGGACCCCGATCAGCAGGCCGAAGCCGACGAACAGCGCCAGCATCGCCAGACTGAGTCCGAGTACGTCCATCTTAGGCGGTCCTGAGTCGGTCGACGACACGATGGCCAAGCACCTGTTCGACGACGCCGTAGACGCCGTAGAGGACAATCGCCTCCAGCAGTACCGCCCCGATCAGGATCGCGCTATCGAGACTCGCTGCCAGCGAACCGGCGTCAATCATCTGCCGTGCCCCCGTTGATCGTCAGTATTGCGTGGAACATACTGTTCTACCCAGTTGAGCGTTATCGGAGTAGCCTGATAATAGTTTTGGGCCAGTAAAACAATATTACTGCAATCAATCAGACGCCTATCCAACGGGGATATCGCTATAAGTTATAGAGATACAGGGGTAGAGGACGACAGAAAATATCGACCGGTATAGCGCGGCAGCATCTGTTACGCGCACTGACAAGTATCGCCAGGGTCAGTGGCTCAGTCTGAGTATCTTTGCAACGGAACCCATCTCGGCACGAGCCGCGCGGGGATAGCCGCCTCGTTCTGGCACCATTATATTGAACAATAGAAACAATATTAATCCCCCGGTGTGTAAGGCTACACATGCGCGCAATCTACGCAACCGATCTGTCGGCAGCCAGTGAGGCGGCCATCGAGAACGAAACCTGTCTGGGCTGTCTCGACCGAATCGGGATCGAGGAGATCCATCTGGTGACCGTCATCCCCTCGAACATGCACGTCGGGATGCCCGGAATGAAGTACAAGGAACGCCGGCAGGCGGGCCTCGACCGGTATGCGGGCGTCATGGAGGCCGCGGGCTTCGACACCGAGACCCACATCATGCGTGGCAAGCCGTTTCGCCGGATCAACGGGCTGGCCGAATCCGAGGCCGCCGACGTGACAATCGTCGGCTCCCGTGGGCAGAGCCCACTCGAAAACCGGGTGATCGGCTCGACCGCCCGCAACCTCTCGCGGACGACCGTCGTGCCGCTGCTGGTCAACCGAATCGAGCGGGAAGCAGAGGAGCCAGACGTGCTCCGGGAACACCTCTTTCAGCGCGTGTTGTACGCGACAGACTTCTCGGAGAACGCCGAACGGGCCTTCGACGCCTTCTCGTATCTCCGGCATGCCACACAGGAGGCGACACTGATCCACGTCGAATCGCCGAAGGAACCGGCCACCGAGCCGCCGGTCGCCGACCAGCTGGCCGACCTCGAAACCCGCCTCGGACAGTGGGAGATCGACACCGAGACGCAGGTTCGAGCAGGCGATCCGGCCGATGAGATACTGGCTGCCGAGGACGAGGTGACGCCGACGACGATCCTGCTCGGCTCCAAGGGCCAAAGCCGACTGCGACGGCTGTTACTCGGGAGTGTCTCGGAGACAATTATCGCCGAGGCCGCGAGCAACGTGTATATCGTTCCGCCGCCGCGGACAGCATAGACCGACACGCCGTTCTCAGTCAGGTCGGCCTGATTCGTGTCGATCAGGCACTGTGATGCGAACGGTCGTGCCCGTATCTGTCTCGAAGGACAGTTCCCCGTTGAGGTTATCCACACACCACCGGAGTTGCCACAGGCCAAGCCCCCTCCCGTGCTGGAGACGTGTTTCGGTTTCTGCTTCAATCGGAATGAGCTCTTCCTCCGGAATTCCGGGCCCGTCGTCGGCGATGGTGATGATACACTTATCGGGTCCCTCCTTGATACCGATGGTCACGGCCTGTGCTGCGTGCTCAACAGCGTTCTCTAGGGCGCACTCGACAGCCATCGTTACGCTGTCCTTGCTCGTCCGGAGGCGTGCCTCGTCCGGAAACTCGGTGGATACAGTCACGTCGCGCTGAGTCGGTTCTACCCCATCGACGGCATCACGCAGTGTCTCAGATAGGTCGATGGTAGTTAATCTATCATCGCTCGATATGATCCGGTCGATATTGCGCGCGCGCCGTCCGATGCCAGCCAGTGTATCGACCGAGCGGACGATCTGATCGGCGTGGCCGTTCGCCGTCCGGTCTGCCAGCTCTTCGGCGTGGCCGCGGATCACGTCGAGTTGGTTGCGGAGATTGTGACGCAGCACACGATTGAAGACTTCCAAGCGCTGTTCACGGTGTCTCCGCTCGGTGATATCCCGGTTGATCGAGACATACCGTCTCTCACCGTTCGTATCGACAGTTGTGCCCTTGGCTTCGAGCCATCTGATCTCACCGTCACTGGTTTCGATTGCCCACTCGGTCCGTCGTGGCTCACCCGCTTCGACGACCGTCCGCACAAATTTCCGGGCGTTTTCCGCTGTGTACCCATCGTAATCCGGCAGATACACTTCCATTCCTCTCTCGACTATCTCCTCAGCATCGTATCCCAGGAGGGTACAGAACCTGTCGTTCACCTCAAGGATTTCTGCTGTCTCCGTGTCGTGGACCGAGATCGCGTCGTTGACGCCGTTGAAGATCTGCTCGTACTCCTGCTCGCGACGTTTTCGCTCGGTGATGTCCTTGACGCTCGCGAGAACCCGCTCCGTATCTTCCAGTTCGATCACCGTCAGATTGACCTCGACGGGAAAGGTTTCGCCGTCCCGCCGTTGGTTGCGCCATTCGAACTGCTGTGGTCCCTCCGTACGCGCCCGCTGGATCATCTTCTCGGCCTTCTCAAGTCCGTACGCCTCTTCCGGGGCTGTCACGATGCCGATCGGCTCACCGACCAGTTCTGAACGGTCGTATCCGTTCATCTCACAGAACCGCTCGTTCACATCGACGACCGTGCCAGTTTCCGGGTCGTGAACGACCAGCCCCTCGGAAATTTTCTCGAAGAGTGCCTCGTAGGCCTCGCTATATGTGGTTTCGTTTTCTGCCAGCACCCGGGTGCCCGCCGCGGAGTCCTCGACGACGAGTCGGTCAACGACGAGTTCGTACTGCGCGCTCGTCGTCGTCCGTGGAAAGACGTCCGTTGCCCCCGCTCTGATAGCCTGAGCGAGCCTGTCCTCGTCTCCAGCAGCGTCGGCCAGCACAATGACCGGGAGGCCCTTTCGCCCGGTGAAACGCGTGACGACAGCTGCCGGCTCGGCAATCTGGCTGTCGATAATAACCCCCTCGATGTCGTCGGGTTCGACCTCTGTCAGACCACCGGTTGGGTCGATGTGTGTAGCGCTCATCGCCATCCCAGTTTCTTCGACCGCGTCAACCACCGCACTGCCGAACGACTGGTCGTCGGTTATCAACAGTAGTTCGGACTCGATTACCCCACGACCAGTGTCCATGCAAATTGTACAGTGGTTAGTACGATTGCTACTAATATGCTGGGGACGATCTTTTCAAAGCGACCGTGACGTTGAGCAGGCGAGAGATAACCCATGGAATCGATTGTATCGGCTTAATCATGATATATGGCACAGTGGACCGCTACACCAGTTGAACTGCAGTCAACACACCGTAGCCAACCACGAACGACAGGCCAAGCGAACCGGCCCACGCGCCGACCGTGACCAGAATCTTTCGCGGATCGACCGCCGACCCGCCGCCGACGGCCGC
>KB659938.1_pt24 | contig 14859 bp, 17 predicted proteins | sample 558768 | NCBI scaffold set KB644980.1 | reverse complement strand
GTGGAATGTGATGAGCCGTTCAGCAACGACTCAACCACCTGTATAACCACCTCTATCTTGCGTGCCTCACCGATGATGGACACCGTGGAGCCGTAGACCGACATGTCAACCTTCGCCTCCTTCTCTATGTGTCTCTTCGCGTCCCCATCTCTACCGATAACCCTTCCCTTGAGGCGCTCAACAGAGTTCTGGGTCGAGGCGTAGTCCCCTACATCCATCACGTGGAGAGTGTAGTCCTGACGCGCCAGCTTGATGGCCTCATCGATGCCGAATCCCCTGCCAACCGCCTTCACAATGCGCTGTGCGTCCATCGCGCCCAGGCCAGAGCCCTCTACCCTGGCAAGGTTGTCGTCCTCCACATCCAGACCGGTCTCTGTCCTGTCCTCTATCCTCTCAAGGTTTTCTCCGTCCTCGCCGATCAGGTTACCGACGCGCTCCTCCGGAATACGTACTTCTCTCACACCGAGTTCTGTGATTTGGACGTTTAAGTCGGTCTTTGGTGAACGCTAGCCGAGCTTCCTAGTTAGAATCTCAAAGGCCTTGGTAGAGTCCTCCCTGTCGACGACTATGTGTGTGTCCTCGCGGCAAGATATGAGCTCCGTCACGTTGATGTCTCTGCCAGCCAAAACAGCCGTAATATATGCCAGGACACCGGGCGTTGACTCCAATCTCTCTGGGCTCTCGAGAGAGATCAGCACCTGGTCTTCCACCACATCGGAGCAGCTCTGTCTATCAGAGCTAACGACACCCGTGTATCCGTTCTCAGTTGAGGCACCGACCACCGAGTCTATCGGCTCATCGGACTTGCAGACCTTTACGCCACTTCTCAGTCTGATGGAGGTGCCCTCCATTACCTGTGCAGCCACCTCCTTTCTGTAGCGTCGCTTGCTCTTCAGATCCTCACGGTGGCGCCTCAAGGCTACCTTGATGGCCTCCAGACCCCCATCTATGTGTGGCTCCATCTGCCTGGCAAGTGCCGAGTAGTTCACTATTCCCTGCGCCAGCGACTTCTGGAGGAAAAACCTCTCCTCAACGTAGTCCTCAACCTCCTCTCTTACAGACACGGTACGCATTTGAGTCAAAAACTTTTGTTTCTGTTTCAAATGCTTCTGAACCTGTATATAGTCTAGAGAACAAAATACAGTAATACAATGAACGTAGACAGCCAAGTCACGAACTCGGGTGGATGCGAAAGGCTCCATCGATCACCTAGCAAACCCTGAGCAAGTCCAGAAAGCGATCCTTCTGTATTCAGGAGGTCTAGACACCTCTTGCATGGTGAAGTGGATACAGGAGCAGTACGATGCCGAGGTAGTGGCATTGACCCTTGACCTCGGACAGCCGGACGTGAATCTAGACCGTGCCAAGCAGAAGGCACTTGACCTCGGTGCCACCGAGGCATATGTTGAGGACGCGAAACACGAGTTCGCCGACGACTACGTGGCAAAGGCAATCAAGGCCAATGCGATGTACCAAGGTCAGTATCCTCTGTCGACAGCAATCGCCCGCTATCTCGTGTGTAAAAAAGCCGTAGAGATCGCCGAGCAGGAGAACGCGGACGCGATAGCGCATGGGGCCACAGGCAAAGGCAACGACCAAGTGCGGTTTGAGTCAGGAATCCTATCGCTCGATCCCGAGATCGAAGTTTTGGCTCCGGTGCGAGAGTGGAGCATGACGCGCGACGCGGAAATTGAGTACGCGGAAAGTAAGGGGATAGATGTAGAAGCTGACGAAGAGTCGCCGTACTCCACCGACGAAAATCTCTGGGGAAAGAGCTCAGAGTGCGGACCTCTCGACGACCCGGCGGGTGAGCCACCAAAAGACGTCTTTCAGTTCGTGACACCACCAGAAGAGGCTCCGAGCAAGCCGCAGCACGTTGACATAGGATTTAGAAAAGGCGTTCCGGTCTCGCTCAACGGGGACGAAAAGATGCTGTGCGAGCTGGTTCAGGAGCTGAACTCAATCGCGGCCGAGCACGGGGTCGGCATCATCGATACAGTGGAGGATCGTGTTGTGGGCCTGAAGTCACGGGAGGTCTACGAGTGCCCGGGCGCCACCACCCTGATAAAGGCACACAGCGACCTAGAGAAGTTCTGTTCGACCAAGCACGAGAACAAGCTCAAGCAGAAACACGACCGTGAGTGGGCGGAGATGGCGTACAACGGCCTGTGGTTCGACCCCGTTACCGAACACATAGAGGGGTTCATAGATTCGATGAACCAGAACGTAACGGGATCCGTGGAGGTGAAACTCTACAAAGGAAAAGCCGCGGTCGTATCCCGAGAGTCCAAAAACGCTCTCTACGACAAGAAGCTGGCGAGCTACGAGAAGGGCGAGACGTTCAACCAAGAGGCCTCGCCCGGATTCATACAGCTCCACAGCCTCCAGACCAAACTAAGCAATCGGGTGAACGACTGATGCTCTGGGAAACCAACCAGCACTCATCCAAGGACTCTGTCCAACGATTTGTCGAGGAACCAAAACGGTTGGAACAGAAGCTGCTTCCATACGACGTGATCGGCAACCTCGCACACGTCGAGATGCTGGAATCAGAGGGGTATATGTCGGAAGAAGAGGCCGAGGCAGCAAAGCGAGAGCTCAAGAACATATACAACCAAGAACCGAAGGTCGAATCAGAGGACGTACACACATTCGTGGAGGAGAGAGTCACAGAGAAGACTGAAGCAGGAAAGAAAATCCACACCGGACGTTCCCGCAACGACCAGGTGGTCCTGGACACCCACCTGTACATGAAAGAGGCCGCCATAGAGACAGGCTTGGAGATCATCGAGCTCGCTGAGGCGCTCGAGGATTTCAGCAAGAACCACAATCAGACAGTCCCGGGATACACACACCAGCAACAGGCGATGCCATCAAGCACCGGTCTCTGGGCATCCAGCTTTGTAGACGCCCTTGTCGATGACCTACGGATGTTGGAGTCCGTCTTCGACCTCATCGACAAGAGCCCTCTCGGGGGAGCGGCGTCCTACGGGACATCGCTCGATATAGACCGGGAGATGACAGCTGATCTTCTCGGATTCAAGGAGGTTCAACAGAACCCTATATACGCTGTCGGCGGTCGCGGCAAGAAAGAACTCATGCTGCTTCAGAGTCTCAACCACGTGATGCTGGACATGCAGAAGCTCAGCGAGGACGTCATCAACTTTTCCGAAGACCAGCAGATATTCAGAATCCCAGACCGGTTCACTACCGGGAGCAGCATAATGCCGCAGAAAAAGAACCCTGATATACTAGAGATGGTGCGCGCCAAGGCCGAGGAGGTCAACGCCGCGGAGCTAGCTACCCGAGGGGTCATCGGCAAGCTACCCTCTGGGTACAACAAAGACTCCCAAGCGACCAAGAAGCACCTGTTTAGCGGGGTTCAGAACACCAAGGAGAGCTTGGAGGTTCTCTCCAGCCTGATAGAAAGTCTTCAACTGTCTGAGAACTTCAGCATGAACGAGGACGTGTTCGCGGCCTACACAGCCAACAGAAAGGTCGAGGAAGGTGCTTCGTTCCGCGATGCATATACCGACACGAAGGAGCAGCAGACATACGAGACGTTCTCAGAAACACCGGCACCCAAAAACCAAACCTACTCAGAGATGGCGAAGTCTTGGAAGCGAAAGCAACGCGAATTCGAAGACACCAAGGAACGGGTTCTGGGTCTCTAAGATCTTTACCTCGCAGCCGTGAGCCGAGAACTTAAAATCCGTATGGAGCAGTGAACAGGTATGAAGAGTACAAAAGACGAGATAGCACAGGAGGTATCGGACAAGCTAGGCAGCACCGTCGACGTACATGACATCGAGACACCGCCGGTTCACCACGCGGCGTACGCGTACCCAGTGATGCAGGAAGCAAGCGACCGAGACCGAGACCCGATGAAGCTAGCCAAGGAAACGGCGTCGGGACTAGATCTGTCGAACATGTCACACGTGGAGTCCGTATCAACAGCACCGCCAGGCTACCTGAACTTCGAACTCGACTGGAGTAGCTACGGCAACAGGCTGCTTCAACAGGCACCCATAGCGCCTGAAGAGAAGGATGCGAAAGTTGTAGTAGAGCATACGTCGCCTAACCCTAACAAGCCTCTCCACATGGGAACCATGCGGTGCGCGGTTCTCGGCGACTCAATCGCCCGACTCGCAGGCTACTCAGGTTTCGATGTGGAGGTTCAGAACTTCATGAACGACCTCGGGCGTCAGATAGCCAAAGTAACCTACGGGTACGACCACTTGAGAAGCCAGCTCTCGGAGGAGGAGTTGCAGCAAAAGGACGATTTCTGGATAGGACTGCTGTACTCGAAGACAGGGAACTACATCGAACAGAACCCCAACGGCGAGGACAAAGTAGATCGCTACATTCAGCAGATTGAGGCAGGAGACACACATGAGGCAGAGCTAAAGGACGAACTCGTGTCGAAGGCCCTAAAGGGCCAGCTACAGACCGCCTACCGCTCGAACACTTTCTACGACTTGCTCGTGTTCGAACGTAGCATTGTCGAGTCCGGGATGTTCGAGGAGGCGATGGAGAAGATACGGACACTAGATAGGGTGTATGAGGTTGAGGAGGGAGAGGACGAGGGCTGCGTTGTGATAGACATCTCGGATCAGAACCAGCTCGGCAATCTACAGAAGCCATATAAGGTTCTCCAGCGAAGTGATGGGACAGCAGTGTATACTGCAAAGGACATAGCTCTGACGATGTGGAAATTTGGACTCTTGGACTCCGAGTTCCAGTGTGGTGTCTTCGATCAACAGCCAAATGGAGAAGCCGTCTGGACAACCGATGGCGATACCGAAAGGCAGTTTGGGAATGCCTCGGAGGTCATCAACGTCGTTGGAACCAGGCAAAGCTATCCTATGCACGTCATAGAGGCCTCACTGAACGCACTGGGTTACGAGGAGGAGGCGGAATCGTTCCACCACGCCGGCTTCAAGTTCGTGTACTTGCCTGGAAAGGTATCTTATTCCGGTAGAGAGGGCAACTGGGTTGGGAAGCACGGCGACGCCGTCCTCGACAAGTGCCGAGAGCTAGCGCTGGAGGAGGTGCAGGGCCGGCACGAGAACCTTGAACCAGACGCACAAGAAGAGATAGCCGAGAAGGTAGCTGTCGCTGCTGTCCGGTATTTCCTGCTTCGTTTCAGCCGCGACAGCGACATCGACTTCAGTTTTGAGAAGGCGTTGGACTGGCAGGGAGACTCCGGTCCCTATCTGCTCTACACCGCAGCCCGAGCCCACGGAATACTTGACAAGGTAGACGCCAAGCCCGAGTTCAGCTCAGTGGAGACCGATGTAGAGAAAGAACTGGTGCGACAGCTCGGCGAGCTACAAACCATTGCAGAGTCCGCCTACGAGGCTCGCGACCCTGTGAAGGTTGCACAGTATGCTAAGCGTCTAGCCGAGAACTTCAATACATTCTACCATGACTGTCCGGTAAAGGGCGCCGGTACACATGAGGTCAAGTCGTCACGTATAGCACTTACGAAGACCTATACCCAGGTATTCGGTCAGGCGCTCGGCATGCTTGGGATAGAAACAACCCAGAAGATGTAATTACGACTCTAACTCCTCAGAGACCCGTTGGGCCCTGGAGTCAGGGTCGACGCTGGCGCCTTGGCGGTAGAAGAAGTCCGATATGTTCTCCACGTCACGCTCCAGCAGTTCGCGGGCTGACGGGTGGGTGCGGTGTACTCCTTGAGAGAAGTCTATCCACACAAGCTCCGTGTCGCGCACGAGAACGTTGTACTCCGATAAATCGCCGTGCACCAACTGTTCCTCACGCCACAACCTCTTGACGCCGTCCAGCACGACCTCCAGCGCCCCATCAGGGTTCTCTATGTCCACCTCCTTGAGCTTGGGATATGCTCTTCCGCCGCGTCCAACGAACTCCATCACAAGGACGTTGTCCTCGAAACCGAGCGCTTCCGGACAGACAACCTGGTCGGCGGCGTTCTTCAGGTTGGAGTACTCCTTGCGGCACCACTCCTCGACCACCTCCTTGCGCGACGTCGGGGAAGACGAGAACCTGCGGTCACCCTTCAAGTAGTTCTGCATCTCACGGAAGTCCCCCGCACGGGTCATGTATATCTTCACGAGAACCTCATCTCCGTCAGGGCTCTCCGCGAGAAACACCTTGCTCTCCTTGCCCGCCTCGAGGACTCCGTAGAGCGTCTCTATGACGCCACGATGCCTCAGCTTGAGCAGTGCTTCGCCGGTGTCGAAGTCAAACACGTTCCCGAAGGCCTTCTCCGCCTCGGAGGAATCAAACATTCTCCGCGACTCCTCCTTCCACCTCTCCCTCCAGTCAACGTTCTCCACATCTATGCGTTAGGCGTACAGATGTAAAACGCAGGCGCCCGCAAACCTAGTCTGATACCTCTCTCCAGCCCACCAGCGCAACGAACAGCGAGGCGATCCCAGCGGCGTACATCGAGTAGCGCAGAACCGTCAGCTCGGGCAACGCCTCCAGGAGCAGTATGGCTGTGCCAGAGAGCATGACGCCGCCCGTGGAGACCAGTACCTGCCGGTAACCAAAGTATTCGGGTACCTGGCCTCTTCCCTTGTCGGCCATCCACGAGTACAGCGGTATGAAATACGTTGAGAGAGCCAGACCTCCGGCAAAAGAGGCAGCAAAGACCGAGACGGTGGAGAACAGATGTGGCTTTAGGAACATGAAGAGAGCCGAGGCCAAGGCACCGGCCGATATCACCTTTTTCCGGCCGTATCTCGACACCACTCTCTCGACCGCGAAACCAAAGGCTACCGATGCCAGAGCACCCAGCGACCTGACGCCCCCGACCTCGAGCTCGCCAGCCACAAACTTGAACACAAAGATAGGGAAGATGTAGACACCGGCGCACAGTATGATACCTCTCTGTAAGAATATGTCCTCCTCGCTCTTGGCTCTTCCAGTCGCAAAGGAGACGAAGGAAAAGCTGTCAGGCCGGTTCCTACCTATCCTGAGCAGCGGCAACGCAGCCACGAGAAGCAGCGCCGCCGCCACCACCACCAAAGGACCAAAGCCATAGAAAGACAGCAGGAGACCGCCGAGGGCCGGACCTATCACCGACGAAACCTTCGGTATGCTGTGGAGCCTCGCCGACGCGGAATCAGGGTCCTGATCCGAAGTGAGGTCGGCGAAGTCCGACCTGATTGCTATATCATGGAGGCTTTCGCCGGTGCCGATCAGAACCGCTGCCGCCGCCACGGTCGGAGCCGCCAGGTCGAACGACCTCAGTGCAAGGAAAGCAGGTAGAAACAGGAAGTACGCCGCCGCCATCGACCGGCGGTATCCCAGGCGCGAAACCGCGGCAGAGCCCGGCCAAGCGAGCAGGGCGCGCACGAGGAACGCAACGAGTGGAAACAGAAGCGCCGTCGACAGCGGCGCGCCCTGGCGCAGCACCTCGACCGGAACGAACACCGCCAGGAGCTGGAAGGCCAGGGATATCAGGGCCTTGTGGACGTACAGAGCATTCAGGGGGCTGAGCTCGACATCCGGTTTCACACCAAAACTGTGGTGATACTGCCTATTGAATCGATGTCTCCAGCGGCAGGACATCGCTTCCCAGTTAAACCTCGCGGGTGAATTCCGTGTCAACTGGCAGATATGAGGAGTTTCTCGGGCACTGCCCTCTTCGTCGCTACACTACTGTTCGCAGTCAACGGAGCCGCTGCTCTACCACAGCAGTCCGGGGCGACGCCGTCTTTCCAGGCTGTGTCGGTGGCCGTCCTGCTTCCGTTCCTGGCTGCCGGATTCGTTCTCGCCTCCGGGTCCAGGCTGGGCAACAGGTCGGGGTTGCTGGGCGCGGCGGTCTCCGCGGTCTGCCTCGGCCTGGTTTTGACGCAGAGGACGGCTTCTGGTGCCGCTGGAGTCAGGTGGATACCGTCCCTGGGGGTCGAGATGTCCTTCTTCGTGGACGGACTGTCGTCGATGCTCGGTATCCTGGTCTCCGGCATCGGGTCTATGGTGTTCCTGTACGCCTACAGGTACATGGAGCACGAGTCGGGCCACACACGGTTCTACTCGTCGCTACTCATGTTCCTAGGATCGATGCTGGGGCTTGTCTACGCCGGTGACCTCATCCTGTTGTTCGTGTTCTGGGAGCTGACGTCGGTCGCCTCGTTCCTGCTGATAGGTCACTCGTGGAGGCACGGTTCGTCGGGGAGGGCGGCGCGGAAGTCCTTCGTTGTGACCGTGGGAGGCGGGCTGTTTCTTCTCGTTGGCTTCCTCATGCTCTTCTCGGCTACAGGAACCTTCTCCATTGCGGAGCTGATATCGGATCCGGGCGCGACGGCCTCGCAGCTCCGTTCTGCCGGTTTGTTTGTTCCGGTGCTCGCCTCTCTTGTGGTGGGTGCGGGTGCGAAGTCGGCGCAAGTGCCGCTTCACTTCTGGCTGCCGGACGCTATGGAGGCGCCCACACCCGTCTCGGCGTTCCTGCACTCGGCAACCATGGTGAACGCGGGCGTGCTGCTGTTCGGTCGGTTCCGTCCGGTGATGTCCGGCGAGCTCTGGACCGCGGCACTCGCAACCATCGGACTCACCACGATGACTGTGGCAGGGTTGCTGGGTGTGGCGTCATCGGACATCAAGGAGCTTCTGGCGTACTCGACGGCCTCGCACCTCGGTCTCATCGCCGCAGCCTTCGGCTTCTCTGGTGCAGCGGGCGTGGAGGCAGGTGCTTTCCACGTGTTCAACCACGCTCTGTTCAAGGCCTCGCTGTTCATGGTGGCAGGGATTGTGGCGCACGAGGCCGGAACCCGGGAGCTGTCCGATCTCTCCGGATTGAGGAGATCGATGCCCGTTGTATCGGTGCTGGCGGTGGTTGGGGGGCTGTCCATGGCAGGGGTTCCGCCGCTCGCCGGTTTCCAGTCGAAGGAACTACTGTTCAAGGCCAGCCTGTCTGCAGCGCAGTCCGCGGGCGGCGCGGCGTGGTTTCTTCCGGTGCTGGCGGTGACGGGCTCGGTGTTCACGTTCGTGTACTCGATGCGGTTCATCTCCGTGTTCTTCGGTGAGCCAGTCGAGGCCCACAGACCATCTACGAGCTTTGTGTTGCCGGCGTCGATTCTTGTCGTGGCCATAGCAGCGTCGTCGCTGGCACCGCAGACAGCGGTTGACCTCGTTGTTGGCCCTGCGGCAGCCGCCGCCGGGCTGGCGCACGGCTTCCATGTGCACCTGATACCGTCGGTCTCCGCGCCTCTGGGGATGTCGGCTGTGACGATCCTGACGGGAAGCCTCGTGTTTCTCCGCGGCAGGGCAGTCAGGCGCAGCAGGGGATTGATAGACTCAGCGAGTTTCATGTCTCCAGATTTGGGCTATCGCAGGTTCGTGGAGAACTCTGAGGAGCTGTCACGGAGGTTCGATTCCGTGGTTCAACCAGGGAACGCGGCGTTCTACTTCTGGACGGTTGCTGGTGGAACAGCGGCTGCGGGATTGGCAGGGTTTCTGGTCGGCGGTGCGCCGCTGGGCGCCGGCGTTGATGTCGGGGCTGCGTCCGCCATTGTTCTGGGCGTGGCCTTGGTTGGGGCGTATAAACTGACGAGGGTGTCGGGCCAGGCCGCGGGTGTGCTCGCTCTGTCCGTGGTCGGGGGGATGATAGCCGTGTTCTATGTGCTAGCGGACGCACCTGACCTGGCGTTGACACAGCTCTCCGTAGAGACCTTGTCTATGGTGATATTCATGCTGGTGCTCGACCGGCTCCCGGAGGCATCCAGCCAGCTTTCTGATTCGAAGAAGGCTGTGGACGCGGCCGTCTCCGGGTTTGTGGGAGTGGTCGCGTCGGCGGCGGTGCTGGTTGCTTCGGGTGTGTCGCCCAAAGGCATATCTGGTTTCTTTGTGGAGAACGCGGTTCCGGAGGGTGGCGGCGGCAACATAGTGAACGTGATACTCGTGGACTTCAGGGCGTTCGACACGCTCGGGGAGATAACAGTGATAGGTATGGCTGCGGCCTCGGTGCTGGTGCTGCTCTCGCAGCGGAGGCCGGACACGTGACAGTTATCTCCGAGACAACGGCGAAGGGCGTACTTCCTGTCGTCTTGGTAACGGCGGCCGCTCTGTTCGCGCAGGGCCACCAGCTCCCAGGAGGAGGTTTCATTGCGGGTGTGTTGACAGTTGTGGGGTTCGCTCTGGTCTACATCGTGTTTTCGATAGACTACGTGGAGTCGGTGCTACCCGGGGATCTCAGCTCCTCGCCCGACGGCTTCGACCACGCCATAGAAGGGCGAGACACCTCCGTGATGTCCCTAGGTCTAGTGGTTGCGATAGCCGGAGGCCTAGTGTCCGTTCTGCTGGGTCTCCCGTTCCTGACCCAGGCGTTCGTCAAGCTCCATCTGCCGCTGTACGGGGAGTATGAGCTGGCGTCTGCAGTAGGGTTTGACCTCGGTGTGTACCTGGTTGTGATAGGGGGTCTAATGGCTGCGCTGTCGGCGGAGGGGGAGCAGTGAGCTTCGTGCTTGCTGGTTTCGTCGGCGCTATGTTCGCTGCGGGCACCTACCTCGTGCTGAAGCGCAACCTACTGAAGCTGGTGTGGGGCACGCTACTCTTCTCACAGGCGGCGAACGTATACCTGATATCGATGGGCGGGCTACCGGGAGGTGCACCGGTTCTGTCGCACTCCGCGCACGGGTCCGCGTCCTCGACCGATCCGCTGGTTCAGGCGCTCGTCCTGACCGCCATAGTCATAGGGTTCGGAACCACTGCGTTCGGTCTGGTGCTGTCGCTGAGGTTCTACGAGGAGCACGGAACCATGGATCTGCGGGAGGTGGAGAGACGTGACTAACCTGGTCGTGGCTCCGATTGTGACCCTGCTGGCTACAGGCGTGCTCGGGCTGGTGTTGAGAAACCACGACGTCCTACAGGAGAGAGCCACGACAGCAGGCTTCCTCGCCTACAGCGCCGTGACCGCGACCCTAGTGGAAAGGGTTCTGACCGGAGGGGTGGTCGCCTTCCAAGTCGGTGACTGGGCGGCTCCGTTCGGTATCACGCTCGTAGCTGATGCCCTCTCCGTGCTCATGCTGTGTATTGTGGCGGTCGTAGGGACAGTCTGCGTGGTGTACAGAACCGGTGCGGGGGAGGCTGAATGGTCTCTGCTGCCGCTGCTCTCCTTCATGTGTGCGGGGGCTTCAGGAGCGTTCCTGACGGGCGACCTGTTCAACCTGTTCGTCTGGTTGGAGGTCACCTTGATGTCGAGCTACGTGTTGATCGCGCTTCGCGGGAACGGAGATGGGGCCGCAGCCACGCTCCGTTATCTGGTGGTGAATCTTGTGGGATCGTCATTCATCTTGGTGGCGATAGGGGGCATATACTCCACGATGGGAACTCTGAATATGGCGGATCTGTCGCGGCGGCTCGCCGAGCCCGCGGCGTACAACGCCTCTCCGGGCGCCGCCCTCGGGTTCTTCGGGTTGCTGCTGTGCGTGTTCGCCCTGAAGTCAGGCCTGGCGCCGTTCCAGTTCTGGGTTCCGGAGGCCTACAGGGCTGCACCGCCCGCGGCCTCCGCGGTCATGTCAGGGGTCGCGAAGAAGGTCGGGATATACGCAATAGTTAGGGTCTTGGTGGGTGTGCTGGGTGCTTCCTCCGCTACCTACCGGGTGCTTGGAGCTTCCTTGACACCTGTGGGGATGGCGGGCGGCGTTCTCGCGTTCATGGCTTCCCTGTCGATCGCTGTCGGAGGTGTTGGCGCCCTGTCACGGAGACGCCTGGACGGTTTGCTGAGCTACTCGTCCATAGGTCAAGTAGGGTTCATTGCGCTCCCGATAGCTGTATACGCTCTCTCCGGCTCCGATCTGCTCTTCCTCGCTGGAGGTCTACTGTACGCCGTCAACCACGCCATCGGGAAATCCATGCTCTTCCTAATATCCGGTCTCGTTGAGGGTTCTACCGGGGGTCAGAGAGTGGACGAGCTTTCCGGTCTGGTGTCTTGGGACAGAGGTGTGTCAGCCGCTTTCTTTGTCGGTGCGCTCTCGATGATCGGTGTGCCACCGCTCGCCGGCTTCCTCGGGAAGCTCCAGGCATTCCGGGCCGTGGTCTCGCTCCCGTCCCTCATGGCGGTCGGTGTCGGGGGTGCTTTCCTCAGCATCCTGTATTTCACGAGAGCATGGATATCGGTATTCTGGGGAGAACCAGTGGAGGCCGAGAGACCCCCGGTGAGGGCGAAGGCAGCGGTACTGTTTCTTGCGCTCCTGCTTGTTATCGGGGGTCTCGCAGCGGAGCCGCTTGTCAGGTTCTCGGAGCTAGCAGCCGAGGCGGCAATAAACCAGGAGGCGTATCGAGAAGTTGTTCTGGGTGGCGGAGCGTCATGAAAAACTGGTTGATCATCGGGGTTCTGTCGGCCGTGGTATGGATCGGTGTGCGGGGGCCAGAGCTGTCCGCGCTGCCAGCAGAATCAGTCAACGGGCTGCTCGTGGGAATACCGACAGCGTACCTGCTTCGCGGCATGTACACCGGCTCCACGAACCTCTCAAACCTGTCTAGGAACATGTCTCTGGCGGGGCTATACTCGGCGGTGTTTCTCCGGGAGTTGGTGTACGCAAACCTGGATGTGGCGCGCCGTGTCTTGATGCCGCAGCCACCAGTCAACCCCGGTGTGGTTCGGTACGGACTTGAGATAGAGGATCCTGTTGCAGTTACCGTGCTCGCGAACTCTATCACCCTGACTCCAGGAACGCTCACGCTCGACCACGACAGGGAGGAGAACGTGCTCTTGATCCACGCCATCGACGGTGCGGGCGATTCCGAGGATGTCGTGTCAACGGTGGAGGAGTGGGAGGCGCTCTTGGAGGAGATGCTGAGATGACGACTCCGAGCGTTACATCGGCGGCGTTAGTGGCTGCATCGGGGGCATGCCTGCTAGCTACCTACAGGCTCCTGGACGGCCCCAGCCTGCCGGACAGGATGGTTGCGCTGGACACCATTACAACCACGATAGTAGCTATCTCAGCTCTTTACTCGATAGCCACGGGCAGGGAGTTCTACCTCTTGGTAAGCCTGGTGCTCGGGATAATAGGGTTTGTGTCAACGGTAGCGGTCGCGAAGTTCGTGGAGGAGGGAGACATCATAGAATGACGCTGGACGCTGTTTCCATGTTGCTTGCGGCCGTGTCACCCGTCTTCCTGTTGATCGGGGCTGTTGGTCTTGTCCGTCTCCCTGGGGTGTTCAACAGGATGCATTCCACGACAGAGGCCACCACCCTGGGGGCCTCCTCCGCCCTGCTGGCTGCGGCCCTGCACTTCCGGTCGGGTGCGTCCCTCACCGCAGTGTTCGCGATGCTGTTTCTGTTCGCGACGGCGCCGGTGGGTGCGCACCTGATATCGAGAGCTGCTTTCGAGGAAGACATGGAGCCGCCTCAAGACCGGGAAACAAACGGTTCTTAGAGGAACTCGTCCACTTCCTCTAGGTATCCCTGACCACGGAGCCAGTCGGTCTCCGCCTGCGTGTATGATTCAACGATATCGCCCTTCTCGTCGCCCTCTATCTTCCACGGGTCAACCAGCACAACAGTGTCTCTCTCGATGTAGACCGCGCGCTTCCGCGAACCCGGTATTCTGCAGATGCGCTTGTTCTCGTCACTGCAGTAAACTCTGTACTTTCCGCCGCCCTCCTTCCTCAGCACTATACCGAGAACCTGGCCGTCTTCCGGTTCGCGCGCCCTTGTTACCTGTTCTTCTTCGTCTGCCACGCAAACAAGTGTACGTGAACCCTTTTATTGGGCGTTAGACCCTGACAGAGATGACGTTGCGGTAAACCTTCTGACCGTCCTGTTCTCCAACGAGCTCGTAGCTCCTCTTGACCTCAGTATCATGCAACGACTCGACTGTACCGAGTACCTTCTGCGCGATGCTCTCCGTTGAAAGGTAAAGATCTGCGCCGTGGTCGCTGTACTCTATGTTTGAGAGGAAGTCCGTTCTGTCCTCGTTGGTGGCTTCTGCCGCGGTCTCTGCCGCCTCCTCGACCAGAGGCCTGACCTCTCCGCCGCGGATCTGCATCTTCACCTTGTAGAAGCTTGAGGAGAACCTGCTGCAGGGCTGGCACTGCTGCTGTTTCGGGCGTAGCTCCGCGTCGTAGGTGTCCTGCATCTCTCCCGCGGAGGCGTGCACCCTGACCTGTGTGGTTCCGTCTTCCTCCTCCCAGTACTGGAGGCGCATCTCTACACCGTCCTGGTTGAATTCGGAGAAGCGCTCGCCCAGCTGCTCCTCAAGTCCGTAGCGTTCCAGCCACTTCCCCTCCATCTTCAGGCGCCCGCACACAGGACAGGTAACGTGTTCCACCACGTCCGGGAGCTCGAGCAGGTCGTTCTCATCCGTATAGCAGCCGGCGCAGAGCTTCTTCTTGTCGCCGTACAGGTTATCGGTCTCTCTTCCACACCGCGGACAGAACTTGGACAGCTCCACAACCAGTATTTCGTTTCCCGACAGTCAAAAGAACCGCCCAAGCACGGCGTCCAGATCTTCCAGCAATGGATCCAAGCGGATTTGGGTAGCATTTCGACACGAGGGGTGCGGACACGGCCGATACATACGCATTTCGGTTCGCGCCGAAACTATGGAGTTGCGCTGTGAAGATCCTAAATATCGTCCGCGGGGATGTCTTCCGCGACAGTAGTGTTGACCTCAAGTTGCCTGGTTTCATCTAGGGTCAGCGGTTTTACGCATCGGAAGTTCGAGTGTGTCTCTCCTACTGCTTGGTGGGTATTGTAGACGAGGGATGTAACAAGATAGAACATACAACTCGGTTCAAGGGTGGCGAGCTAAGACGCACCTAGCATGCTGTTAAGATGTAACTGAGTAGGTAGGTAGTGAGCTAAGGTTCTGTCCGCTCTCCTGCTGAGTCTTCCTTCGCGTAGCTAAATCCACATTAGTC
>KB659957.1_pt9 | contig 14874 bp, 13 predicted proteins | sample 558768 | NCBI scaffold set KB644980.1 | reverse complement strand
CAAGATGTGTTAGTGTGCATAGTGTACAGGTACTGAACATACACCTCAGGTGACCCAACGATAAATGAATCCACTCATCGAATATCAACAGCCTCCCGGTGCGTACGCATTCCATACTACAAAACAGGAGAACGTCGACGCAATCAGACAGGACGGAATCAAACACGCAATCGATACCAGTTCAACGACCTCATCCGTTGAGGGTGCGCTCAGAAAACTCGGGTATGACTCGCCGTTCCCATTTGATCAAACGGCTGTCACGTACTGCGGCGTCGATGCTGAATTCACGGGTGAGATGCTTCCATCACATCCTGACAGTGAACTAAATTCTCATACCGTTGCTATCGTCGTAGACGTTCAGGAAATTATAGCCCCGATGTATCTCGCTGATATGACTCTCGCCTCAGATCTTATTGATTACCTGTACGGCGGAGCAGGTATCATGCTCCACGCAGACACACCTGAGGAGGCTATTGAGCGATATCGAGAGAGCATTACACCCGTCGAAACACCAGATGATATCGTGAGCCACGCTGACACCCTCACTCATGCTGAACTGGTCGTTGACGGTAACATTCCTCCGTCAGCTATCGTCGATGTCGTACAATAAATAACGAAACCAGCCTCCGAAGACACCCGCGATGAGAGGATGGCACATTATTTGGCGTGGAGACATCTCATCGGATTAACGATATGGACCAAACTCGGTCGTTGGTGATGCAAAAATCAAAGAGCATGCGAGACCATGCCGAGTTGAGGATGGCGTTGAGAAGATGTCTATCAGTACGACAAGCGAGGTTACATCGGAGACGAAAGACACGAGCGATAATAATGACAGAGATAGAGACGAACATAAAGAGTTACTGAATAATAAGCAGTTGATGGAAGTGCTCGGGTTTTTTTGTGCCGAGAAAGCGAATCATTCAATGATGAGATTTAATCGATGGTTGTCTCGTTGAATCGCCTGAAAGCTCACTGGCAGCCAACAGTGTTTATGAAAACCCGTTAGGGACACTGTTTGAGTGTCACTCGGGACAGGGCGAAAGTGTGTAATGAGAGTACGGTTGTTATTACATTCCGATGATATAATTATCAATCCAATAGTTACGACGAGTTGAGATAGATGACTATGATATTATCTGATATTTCAGACGGATTTATATGTTTTATCGAGAGATTCATATCTTAATATCTGAATCTTACTGGCGGAATTATCCTCCTAACTGAGAGAATAGATTCATTTTTCTCTCGACAGCAATAATAGGTGTCAAATCAAACATTGACTCCATAGACTTTGAGGACAGATACGTTCTATTGTCTGAGAAAAAGACATCTCAACACTTGATACCGTCACGGTCAGAAGTGTTTCTGAGTGATCCTGAGGCTGATGAAATATACCATCATGATCTGATGCTAAACAGTGAGTATGTGAGCGTGAGAGTGCGACCGTGGGATCTGTCTTGATTCGTGTTCGCTCAATTTAATCCGACATACCCTGCTCATTAGTCATACTCTCATCTGTTGTGCGTCTATCGAACGACGACTAGTTGACAGGGCAGGTGATTTTATACTCAGACGATAATTCAATGATACTCTCACGTATTATCGATGAATCCGATCCAAGAACACTCCGTTAGTGTTAGCGATCCGGGACTGAAAGACGGTGTTACAGTTCTCCAAGCGACTCACGACGAGCCACCGGCTATCGTCAGCATCAGCGATATCCACGGCTACCTGGATCGTGCACGAAGTGCACTCTTGAGCTTGCGTGATCGATCCGGACACGACCCAATTGTGCAAACAGATGACACGGGACGATTACAATGGGCAAATGAAAACTACATCCTGGTATTCAACGGTGACCTAATTGATCGCGGACCGGCAAACGAGGCAGTGCTGCAGATGGTTTCACGATTGGGTGCACAGGCTCCAACAGGACGAGTGCGCGTGACACTCGGCAATCACGAGGCGATTGCGCTGTCAGCGGATCACTATCCATACTCAGGCTGGTATGCTGGTCAATCTGATGTCCAAGACCGGCGTGCACTTCTTCACTCAATTCGTGACGGGTTCGTCGTGGCAGCCTATCAGGGATACAACTACACGTACGCACACGCCGGATCCAACGAGCCATACGATGTTGAAGAAACGAATCAGCAACTCCTCGCGGCTGCTGAGGACCTATTGGATGCTATTGGAACGCAAACAGATGCCACTAGACAAAAAGCGGTCATCGATCGATATTCACGAGTGCTCGGAACCGGCAACGGAGTATCTCCAAAGGGTGAGGGTGCGGGACTCGTTTGGCTTGATTTTGCCCATCTCTCCGCTGATGCACCAGCACAAATCGTGGGGCATACAAAATTCAAAACGCCGCAACAAAAGGGGCAAGTCATCTGTCAGAATGTGATTCGTCGGAACGAACATCAAAATAACCCTGGTGGTGAAACAGTCTTTGTCGAAACACCAGATAACGTGATGGCAATAACCCGAACCAAAGACGGAGCTACTCGTCAGAGACAATATTAGTCATTGCATATCCGCTCGTAGAAACATTAGAGACATAGCTCTACTGATGAGCACACTTACAGACGGACTCTAAGCACTCACAGTCGGGTTCAGAACAGAAGACCGATATCCGAGAGATAGTCTACTCATTGATCCGTTCCTGCGAAAGCAAAACAGGAGTGATGCTGCGTCACGGATCAGACGTACGCTGGCAGAAAACTGTGGGTGAACTCACCCCGGGCAGTCGCCTCGACCGCCTGTGTACAAACGCCTCACCATTTGATGACCCACACACGTCAAGCGTTTGTATTCTACTCTCACCGATATATGGATGAATACATCGGTGAAGTGGAACTGCGGGTTATCGACTGTTTGCGGGATCAGTCCTACTCGGTTGGCGAGTGAGCCGATGCAATCGACACGACTCAGCGCTGGGTGTCGGAAGTCATTGGCGACCTCGCCCATCTTGCAGACCGAACTGACGGCGTCCAATTGACCACCGCATACGAAGCATCACTGCTTGCCGAACTCCTACTCCTCGACCGCTCTGCACTTGAGAACGTGCTGATATGAACGAAAGAGGACATTTTGGGACGCTGCTCGGCGGTCCAAAGACGATTTTGAAGTGACAGACACAGGCGTTCACCAAGCCCACGCTCTACAAGCATTTGAACGAGATCCAGGAGACCGGCGCGATTGCATACACGGACGACGGGTATGCTCTCACCGATGACACGCTTCGGTCGTTCCTCGGAGCGAGAACCCGAGCGACATCGTTCGAAACCGGATACTGTGTGAACGGCGTCCGACTGGTCCCGACGAGCAAGGACACCGTCGATGAGACGCCGACTGCGCTCTCGGCGGTCACTGGCTACGGCGTTGATTCTCACCCAGCGAATACCGACGTGTCTCAGGCTGATTGCCGCTGGAACTCGAAGCGGTTCTGATCCATACAGCGACCGTCGCTGAAAACAAGAAATAGGTGACAATGGCTGGCGTATTCTATCTGACGCATCGCGTGACCCTTGATGCCAGCGAGCTGTGACGGCTCGCAAACATACGAGTCCGTTGAGAAATATGTATATCTCTTTTGGATACACCGACCAGTGGGAGGTCCACCACGATGAGCTCTTTGTCCTACGGAAGGAGTTCATCAATCTCGCGAAGCTCGTCATCAGTCGCAAATTGACTCAAGCGAGAAGCGAATTATTTTTGTATGTTTATTGAGTTCACTGACTCGACCCAGGCAGATTACATAACACTCACGTCAAAAAAGAGGGCTCATTGTTCAATTGTTTTTATAATTACATTATAGCGAGAAGACAAAGCCACAGCGACGTGAGCACATACAACCGCAGTAGTTTGGACCCGAAGTTACTATCAAAAAGTATAGCATCAATAAGAAATCAACCTGTGTTAATGACTGGCTCTGATGATCCTCATGAGTTACAGCGATTTGTCGACGCACAGGATCCTGTCATCGATCGGGTCAAACGAGAATTGCAATCAGGTCAAAAGCAGAGTCATTGGATGTGGTTTGTCTTCCCACAGGTTGAGGGTCTCGGCAGGAGTTCGACGGCACAAAAGTATGCGATATCGTCACGAGAGGAGGCGAAAGCATATCTTGCACATCCCGTCTTGGGTCAACGGGTACGAGAATGCACCAGAATAACAAACGGAATTGAGGGACGTACAGCACACGAGATATTTGGCTCACCTGATGATTTGAAGTTCCGTTCGTCGATGACACTATTCGATGCTGTAGCAGATGATCCAACGCCGTTCAAGCTCGCTCTGAAGAAATATTACGACGGTCAAGAGGATCCAAAGACAATCCAATTCCTTTCAGATGGTTCTACAACTCTCAATTAATAATCATTTTTCCCGCCGTGGTGAGAATGCCAGTCGGTCAGTGACCAATCATTATCCAATAGCTAATGAGAGTGCAGGACACGGCGTGTCAATCAATACAACGAGAGTGACAATCCAGTGTTTCTCTCCTTACTCGCCGGTGATCAGAGGAGACGCTGTCCATGCTGGCGAAGCCAATCAGCACCTTGCCTCCCGATGGTATGAAAAGCGAGGATGGTCGCAAAGATGATTGAGAGTCCTCGAAGAATTACATCCATCCAGGGTTCGGACGTGCTTCCCGGGGCCGCAAGAGCCAGCGTGACAGTCATGAGTAAATGCACGATTAATTGTGTGCTGAAGTATACTGCACTGGCTCCAAGCGACGGACGGAAGCCAGTAACCCATACTGAGATGACGACACTCGTCCCAAACAGTAATCCAGCATTCAGCGAAGAGAGAGGAAATGCAACAGACATTGCCTGAGAGAGATCTGATCCAAGACCCATCAGTGACACTCCGAGAAAAACCCAGACGAGAAGAAGATGCCCATAAGAAGGCTCCTCTCCCGTAGAGTGGGAGTCAGAGTTTCTCGCTTGCGTCGAAGGGTCGTTCATTGATATGAGGTGCTTTCTAAATATGCAAGTATCTTGGCGTCTTGACGCGAGATGACAGTTAAAATTAGAGAATCAAAGCAAATTAACGTTGAAATGTCATCCCGCTTTTTTGGCTCATCGTTGGCGAGATGGTGGTCTATCTACACCGCAAGGCAGGGCGGGTTTATATCTGTCAGAAAACGTCATAGCCGACTGTTGTTGGTTCTTGCGTGCGCACCAGCGAATAACAGAAAATCATGACGAGTAAGCATGACATTTGGCAGACATGGACAGAACATTATCTTGATGCAGATAATCCCACTCCTCTTTTCGAGACCGATGAATCCCTTACAGTACAGTATAAAAACTATGGGAGAAACGATAGACGGGTTCTCAAACGAAGTGAGACAATGGAAGCACTCGTCAGAAAAGAGGGAAGAAAAGTAATTGATGATTGGGCTCATTCTCACGACACCTATCATGGACTCATTTATCTGATGTATTGGATAGAGAATGGGAGTATTGTCCCCCTCTACATTGGAAAAGCCGGCAAGTATGGACGTGACAATGAGAAATTGAGCGCTAACTTACAGAGTCTTCAGGGAACAAGCACCGGAAAGTTCGCTCGTTGGGGGGACAGTCACTACTATCACATCGGAGATTTAAGCGCTGTCGTCTGTAATCATGACAAGAATAAAAAACAAAAGTACAAATCGTGGGCTCAACAACTTTTTGCTGATGGGAGACAGCTCTCCCAACCGACCTATTTCTGGACGAAAGCATGGCGAAAAGACGACATTGGGATATATCACGAATCTGAGGTGTCACTTGAACAACTTGAGTGCCAGATCATCGGGCTCGCCTCTGAGTTATATCCTGACCAACTATTGAATGATAAAGGGACATAACCGTCCCTCGTGAGTACGATCGATTGGTTGATGCTGTGGGCACCAGTGCTTTTGAATAGTGACCACAAAACAAACCGCTCTTTGTAAATCTGTCCTGATAGACTTATTGGGCCCTCCGGATCGGTTGATGGTCGACTGGTGAGTGATACGCGCTGTGTGCTCATTCAGACTGCTGACATCTCTCATCGATTGAAGGATTGAACAGAGCCACCGTCGTGAAGATCATTCACCGAACAGTTGAGTGCCCAGGCGATACTGAATTACATAAATCCATTATTCAAATTATGACTCAATGGCACTGTCAACGTCTCCTACTCGAAAACAAAAACAAAAACAAAAGCAAAAGCGACTGCGACTGACCGTCAAGTCAATCCAACTCAGGCATATGACTCATCGTTTTGTTTTTGTTTTCACCTTCATTTTCGTCGCTGTGCGTCCCCATCCTAACTGTTCGGACGAGTGAGCGACCCAGATACAGCCTAATTATTCTCTGATCTAGCATAGTATTTTAATTTCGCTTTGTATAGGTCTCCTTGATATGTAACAAACCAGACACGAGTGCTGCCAGATTTTCTGAAGAGCTTTTGTTCGTGCTGTCTGAATCGGTCGAGAGTTCGATTGATTGTTTCGTTTCGTTCTCCATATCCGTAGTATCCGCCATTGATTGCTGTCTGTAATAACCTATCAGTTGCTGGTGAGGTATTCGTTAATTCAAACGCATACTGCTCAATTATCATCTCTCCATACGCTTCTGAGTTGTTCGCTTTCTTGACTGAACTGTACATGTATTTCGGTTGTGTCCCTCTCTGCCCGTCAGTGACATTAATGAGGTATACCTGCGCTTGCGCTTGCGCCTGTGCCTCCGCTTGCACGGAACTTCCCTCGGCGGTTCCTCCATCTGGTGATGACACAGACACAGTGAATGTCTGAGAGTCAGCTTTCTTAAGCAGAACCGAGTGATTGCGCTCTTTGAGCGCGTAACGCTGGATCAATGTGCGTTGGGGGTGGTCGGTTGCAGCCCGCACCAGTTTTCTATCCGTGGGCGGAAGTTTACTGAGCCGATACTCCACAGTTTGCCGTGCCTGTGTACGTGTTGCATTTACCAGAATGTGAAGACCTCTGTGTCAGATACCTGCTTTCGATTTATCTCATAATATGCCCCCTGATATTCGACAGGCCTGTCGGTTTCTACATAACTGATGGTCCGCTCTGAGGTATGATTCTTAATCGCTTGTTTGATCATCTCTTCTCGTTTATTTGCCCGGGGAGCTTCATCCCCACCGACGAGGTCGATGAGTTGTCTGCTGGTCGTGTCAGCAACCTCTGTCGTATCTGCCATTTCCTTAAGTTCCACAACAGGGGCAGTCGTGCCTGGACCTGCACAACCCGCGATGGCAACTATCAACACCACTCCAAGTGCAACAAACGAGTGATCTTGTTTCATATCGTCTCACTGCATCAGCACATATAATAGAAACTCACGGAGAAACTCAGTGTTTGAATCGATCAAACGAGCACAACATCTAGTTGATTGGGTAGATTTCATATCGCACACGGGGTGTTCCCCCGACGTGTCAGCTGCTTCATGTCGCATACGGGGTGTCCACATGAGCCGGCAACTGCATGTCACTTCCCGTCACGTCTTTGCGGATGCTCTCGAGCATGCAACCACGTCAGAAGGGTACAGATTGTCACGGGCGAAATTATACTGCTAGTTGACGCGTTGAGTGAGACATCGCGATAGGCTCCAAATTTTGAAGCTCATCTTGATGCAACGTCCGTGTTTGCCACGGTCGGTGGTGAAGTGTGCTCGGTTCTAACGCAATTGATCACCGCTAATTGAATCTGAGATTACATCAGGAAATATAAACCCGCCATTGATCACGCTCGGCAGGCTGTTTTATAGTCTGTCAATTATATTAATTATATGAGATATGTTCTGCTATGGTTTCACTGAGTCACTCTGAAATCTGAGCGCTCACAATCGGGTTCACAAGACGGATATCCGAGAGATTGTATACTCACCTGATCTGCCCCTGCGAGAGCAAAACAGGAGTGATGCTGCGTCAAATGTTGAGCAGACCGTCGAAGACGTGGAAATAATTACAGCAGTGCCCAGTCAGGTCGGGCGATATTTCTATCTTCGATTTCACCGAGAAGGAGACGTGTATGTAGGAAAAATCAAACATCGTCTAGGAAACGTGGCGCTCACAATGTGACCCCAGAGTGGAATGTTGAAGAACCAATCGTATGAAAGAAAGCGAGGACGGGTTGATAAGGAGAGATCAACTCCGGGTAAGAGGATGTTGGGGGTAATAGCACGACTACTAATGGAGGCTATTAGTAATAGCCTCTTGTCGATTAGTGTTCGTGAGATGCGTGAGACATCTCCCAACACTCATTCGGACTGTAAAATCGTACTCAATCACTATTCTCTCGATTACTCTTCCAGCCAGACACTTCACCAGCCCATAGGATATATATGATCAAATAGAGGAAGACAGCAAAGAGACCCCCAGACGCAGCGTCGGTAATGAGTGCGTCGGGTACTGCGTCAAATCGAAACACGACGACGGTAGTGAGAGCAAAAACAACAATCACAGCGACCCGACCGGTGACGCCAATCTCTCGGAACCATTGACCAATTTGCCTGCCAAGGGATGAATTGGCTCCAGGACCAAGCGCGACACTGAACGCCAGAAAGCCAGTAATCGCTGCTGACCACGACACAGTGAATGGAGAAAGAATATCGGGAACTATCTGAACGCCGACCAGCACACCGATTAGCACCTCTGTCCACGTCGGCGGACGATCCGGAAAATACGCTGACAGTCTCATTTGGATGGCGGAGGGCATACTTATGTTCTTCAGTCAATTTATCAAAAAAGCCCCGGTGATTTTTTTGTCGGTTCCGACATTGCGTGGATGGTCTGTACTGACTGATCCTACACTCTATGTCTGTCCGGGTCCGGGTCCGGTCAGGGACGGTCGGTGCTGCAGACGCGCGCTGTATTCAGCAGGACTGCTGAGCCCTCTTACCGATCGAGGATTTCCAATAGAGCCGTGCAGATGTATGTCTGGCTCTGCTGGAACCCTCAACGATTTCAACAGATGCATCGCACGCACCACGATGAGAACCCACCGACGCCCGTCGCGTTTCAGGCACTGAGACGCACTTCCAAGTTATGACAGTTAGCGCAACAATGCGATCAACAATGACATCAAGACCGGAATCGGGGCTTACCCGACGATTGTTCACCGGGGCGACTGCTGCCGCAGCGATGGCTGGACTTGCCGGGTGTACCGCACTGCAGGATGATATCGGGAACACTGATTCTGAGGCTAATTCTGAATTGGCTGACCCCTGGCCGAGCCCAAAAGAAAGTCAACGGGAGGTGATGCTTCTCGGCTCAACGCATCTCGCACAGTCTCCTGGAGACACACAGAACGCATACGCCACAGATCCAGGGGACATCCTGGGTGAGCAGCGCCAGCGCGAACTTGAAACGCTGACTAACCGACTCGCAGAGTGGGAACCCGACCGGATCGCCGTCGAGGAAATGGTCTCACAGCAGTCGGTCATCGATGATGCATATACAGCATACAGGGATGACACTGACACGCTCGAGACTGTTTCCGGATGGGAGCGGGACAGAAGTGACGAAATCGTCCAGATCGGGTTCCGGCTTGCTGACAAACTCGGTCATGACTCTGTTGACGCTGTAGACTACCGACAGAGTGTTGCGGCGCTGCTCACCGATGCTGAAAAGCAGCAGTTGCCGGATTCGTTGCGAGCCCTGCTTGTTGACCCTGACAGCGTCGCATATCCGCTTCCAGATATGGCTGAACGTATCGAAGAGGAACAAACGCGTCTTGATAAGGGCTCACTGGTGGAGTTCTATCAGTGGTTGAACACGCCCGATGTGGGATCGACTATGTGGGATAATGATATACACTTCTACGCGACAGCCTTCGAGAACAGCGATCCAGGAGACTACACATATGTGAAACTCATGACAGCGTGGACACAACGAAACCTGCGCATTGCATCGAACATCTGGAACGTGCCTGCGGAGGATAACGAACGGGTGTTGGTCATCTATGGCGCATCACACGTGCCGCAACTGGGACAGATACTAACCGGCGCACCGATGATGGTACCGGTTAGTCCGCTTGCATACCTTACAAACTGAGGGACGTTGAGCAGTTGTGGGGTTACTGGACGAGGGATAGAGACGAACCCCCACACCCCGTGTTCGATATGAATTTCTGTCGGAGGAAGACGCCCTTTGTCTTGGAGAAATAGTACACAACACACGAAAGACGGTCAGAGACGCCGATACCGACGGGAAGAGTGGAGAAGTATCAAAAGTGTAAAACAGAGACAGGAGCAGGAACACCTGACGGACTGTTAATTGAACCAACCGGTTGGTCGTTTCTCATCTGGTTTGCTGCGGCTACTGTTTAGACGATTAGCAATTCAAGCTTTCCCCTGCTAGTATCCGTTGTTGAGTCTGTCGTCCTGTGGTGCTTCTGTATCAATTCCCGTGGGCCCAGGCAGATCAGCAGCTCTCGTGCTGACATCCCCTCTCCTGTCTGTTCGAGATTTCATCTCGCACACAGGGTGTCCTTCCAAAGTGTCAACTGTTTCATCTTACAACGGGGTGCCGGTTTGAGAGGCTCATGAGATTTCACCTTACAGATGGGGTCTCCACATGAGCCGGCAATTGCATGTCACTTCCCGTCACGTCTTTGGGGATGCTCTCGAACTCTTGATAACGGTCGGTGAGGAATGCGGTGACGAACCCCTTGTGTTGGATATCTCTTTTGCCCGGTCCCGGTCCCGGCTCCGGTTCGGAGTTTCTTGAGCTTCAACTCGTTCTGACTGTGCGCGAGGAAGCCTTCTAACGGGTAGCGTTACTATATCAGTCGTAGAGATAATTTAATTGATAATAGATCCACGTCATCATGCCGTTTCAACATCGGCGAATTCGAACCGGGCCCCACCAGTATCGCTTTCAGATATCGTCACATCCCACCCGTGAGCCAACGCGATCTGCTGGACGCTCACCATTCCAAACCCTGTCCCATCTTCTTTCGTGCTGAAGCCTGGGTCAAAGACATCCGCTCGGTTGTCATCGGGGATTCCCTCCCCGTCATCCTCGAGATAAAACCCGTCCGACGACATCCCAACTCGCACCGTTACATCCATTCCGGCGTGCTCAACAGCATTGCGAAGTAAGTTGTCAAAGAGGCGAGCGAGCGCGTCCTTGTCGGCATATATTGGGTGCGTCTTCTCAACGACAAGTGACGCACTCGGTGTGTTGAGAGTCTTCCAGCACGACTGCGCGACATCCGCAGGCTCAATACCCACGCGCTCGTTTACAAGTTGCCCCTCCCGCATCACATCGGCTACGTCCTGAATGACTGAATAGAGCCGGTCTAAGGCCCGTTCAGCCGCGTCGAAGTGCTCGTCTCCACCGGTTCTCCGGGCGAGTTCGAGTTGACCCTCCAACACGTTGAGCGGTCCACGGAGATCATGTGACAGAATATCTCCGAACGATTCGAACTGAGTCGTTTGCTGGCGAAGTCGTCGCTCGCGGCGCTCGCGGTCTGTGATGTCACGACTGATCGCTACGAATCGGTCATCGCCATCGAGGTCTACCCGGAGCAGATGTACCTCAACAGGAACAGTTGAGTCGTCGGCCCGCACATACGTCCCTGTGAATTTTTGTCGCTCACCAGTCGCAAACTCTGACAGTAGCGTCCGGACTTCGTCGGCATCGACTGACTGGTCTATCTCACAGATGGGGCGACCGAGTACCTCGTTTCTGGTGTAGCCCAGTTCCTCACAGAATCGTCGGTTGACGTCGAGTATCCGACCGTCGGAATCAAGAATGTCAATCATGTCCGGCGAGTTCTCGTAGAGGGCTTCGAGTCTGCCTGTCTTTTCGAGCAACTCCGTTCGTTGTTTGAGATTGTCGAGTGCGGTTGTCAAGTGAGTAGTAAGCGTCTGTGCAAGCGAGACATCGATCTCGTCGAAGTCCTCACTCTCGGTTGAGCCAATGACGACAACGCCGTGATCAGCAAGTGGAAGGATAATCTCGCTTCGTGCCTTGGTATCGGGGTTGTGTCGTTCGGGGACGGTCGAGACGTCATCATAAACGCGGGCCTCACCGGTCTCGAACACTGTCCACGCAATCCCCTCTCCCGAGGGGAATGTCGGAATATCGTCGAAAAGGGTCTCTGCTCGATCCGTCCACGCTATCGGAGTTAACACGTCGTTGGTCTCGTCGTGACGAAACACGGCGTTGATTGGCATCTCGAGGACATCTCGGAGGGCGCTGATAGTGATATTCGCCATCTCCTCGCTTGTGTCTGCCTGGATGAGTGCCCGAGCGGTGCTATGTAACTCCTTGACTGCCTGCTCGCGCTCCCGACGTTCAGAGATATCTCGCCCCACTCCGATGAGACCGAGAAGATTGCCATCGGAGTCGGAAAGACGCGACCCGGTGAGCTCGAAGGGGATGCGCTCACCGCTAGCCGATAAGAACTCGGACTCGATGACAACTTCCCCAGCGGTCAGGGTCTCGTTGATTGCCTCGGCGATGCGTTCTTGCTCATCTTCGGGAAAGAACTCGGTTGCATGCATATCGGCGATCTCGTCGTCGTCGTATCCGGTGACCTTCGAGAGTTGGTCGTTCCACCGACGAAGACTCCCATCGGTCCCGACGACATAGAACACATCGTTGAGTTGTCCGAGAGCCCGGTCGATAAACGCGCGTTCCTGTTGGAGTTCTTGTTCGCGCTCCCGTCGCTCGGTGATATCCTGCACCGTACACACTATCTCTCCTGTCTCCGTCTCGGAGATGGTGTGATCCTGGGCGAACGTACTGCCATCGGCACGGAGCCCGGTCGTCTCTCCGCGCCAGGACCCAGTCTCCCAAACCGTCGGGAATATGTCATTCGAGAGCCGCTCGACTTCCCCCTGACGATATAATAACTCCCAGCGCTCGCCGAGCAGCTCCTCAGGGTCGTACCCGAACAACTCGCCCCACACCTCGTTTACATACACGAACTCACCGTCCTCATCAAGAATACTGATTCCTTCCTGTGCGGTCTCGATAGCTTTGAGATGGCGCTGGCGGGCACGCTGTGCACGTCTTCGCTCGACGGCGTGTCGAACCCGGTTGGTCAGTAACTCGTACTGCTCAGTTCCCGCCTCTTTTTGAAGATAGTCTGTGACCCCTGCTGAGATCGCATCACTGGCGACTGCCTCACTGCCTTTCCCTGTGTAGAGTATGAACGGGAGTTCGGCGTGGGTCTCGCGAACGACTTCGAGGAACTCGATCCCGCTCTGCCCGGGCATCTCGTAGTCGGAGATGATACAGTCGAATTCACCGTCCGCCATTTGCTCTAACCCGTCACGTGCGCTATGGGCGGTTTCGACGGTGAGTCGGTCGTCTTCGGTTTCGAGAAAGGTGGCAGCCATCTCGGCGAACTCCGGGTTGTCATCCACATGGAGGACGCGGATGGGATCAGTCATTGACTGTCGTTACTGTAGGTCCAATAATAACGTTACTACATAGCCCGGGGTAATCATCTCTCAGTAAAACTACTTGCCGTCTCATAGAGAGCGCGTGGACCCTATCCAGGGGTTCACGAGCAATCATTAGCTACATGATTTGAGATGATATAGAAATCACAAGGCTACTGTCATGACTGAATCGGACAATATTGAGACAGTTGAACGGATGATTAATGATCAACATAAGACGATAACGGAACTCACACAAATCATTAACACGGATCAAAGTGGGCTCATCGGTCTATCCTTCCGGCCGTCTGAGGAATTGATTGATCACACTGAGAAAGCTGAACTTGGCTAAAAAGAAAGACAGATAGAGGAATCAGGACAGTTACTGAAACGGATGATTGTGGATGCAGATCCTTGCCAAGTGACACACATTGAGGCATTGACTGATCGTTTTCACCGATGAGTGTGTGAAACGTGTCGTTGCTTCCCAGAATATGAATCACGATGGTGTGAGCGAGGTAACTTCGAACGGATACTCAAAACTGTGATTCACTCGCTGAGAAAAATCGAATAGATAACACGAACACCCGGTAGGCAATTTATCAGCAGACAAGGCGAATACCCCGACGCTTGACCTCGGGGATGAAGCCCACACACCGTGATACAAACCAGTAAATCAACACGTTCCCACTCAACAGACAGCGAGCAATACTGCTTTGCGACGTTGTCTTTCCCGTTCCTGTTGGTCCATAGAGGACGACTGGCTTTCCGGTTTTGAGTGCAACCTTCGCGTTTTGATGGACAGTCTGCGGGACAAGCACGTCTTAGGTGTTTCCATCGCCTCGAAGACTCACCACACGCTTGAGTCGATCTGAAGCGACCGATGACTCAAGCACAGCGCGTCGAACCTGTCCAAGACCCCGTGCTCCATCGTGCACGACATCAAGTCGTTCAGATTCAATCAGAAATTCAAGTACTTCCTCATCAGTAGCCGCCTGAATTGCATCAACAACCTCATCAGTCACACGCTGAAGGATACCAATCTCCTCTTTAGCATCTGCGAGTGTGTATTAGCCTAGGCTGTCGAGAGGATACTTACCTTTGACCGGGCTCAGAACGACATCAGGCGCGAGTTCAATGGAACACGTGTAGTCGCGAGCTGGGTCTGGCGAACCCCCTCCCCCCTTTTTCGAGTTGTAAACTCGTAGTGATGGGAGGGGTGAACAGGAAGGAGGACCACCAAAAAGTCGATTATGGCGGAAACACGCAATAAAAGAGCTGATTATCCACCTTCCTAGCTTTATTAATTAATATGCGAAGGTTTATATCAAATAGCATCTAACTAACCGTGATAGAGACAAAAGAGAAGATCTTCTAGCTAGCTAGAAGACTGGGGATCGTTGGGTATAGAGAACCTCCGATTAGAAATTATCACGTTCCATCGCCTCTAGTCCTGTTCTGTGGACTCCGTTCTCAT
>KB659937.1_pt23 | contig 14894 bp, 15 predicted proteins | sample 558768 | NCBI scaffold set KB644980.1 | reverse complement strand
CCCTTTACTTCATCTGCTTCAAGGACTTTATCGACGTCTTCAGGACTTATGGCGACTGAAGGAGCCTGGTAAAAGTTCGGGACAGAGATGCCCTCTGCGTGTGGGTTGAAGTTGATGTTAGGCCGGTTCATCGAACCCTGCCCGTTCAGGACAGAGTTAACGAGTTGTTTGGATTCTATTTTACCCGATTCAAGGCCTGAAGGAAGGCATCTGATCTCCTCCCCATCGGCTTCCAGCCCCCAGTCCTTGAAATCCGGGACCAAGATCTGGAACTTCTGAGTGGTATAATCAAACTCCGATATCTCCTCCTCGATAAGTTTTGCGGCTCTTTTCTCATCTTCGAGCTGTCTCGGCGACAGATCTGCCAGCCTGGAGGCCCTCTGTACAACTTGCTCTTTCATGCTTAGTAATCACCTAAAGGTCATGTTAAGGATTTGCTCTGTAACCTCGTCAAACTCCTCAGATCTGAGATCGGCATCACGGATCTCCTCTCTCTTGCTTTCTGAGGGGTAGAGGTTCAATACCATTCCATCCTTCTTTAGGCTTGAGGAACCTCCGAACCTAGTGTCGTTCAGTTCATCCATCACCTCTCCAGGAACTCTCGCGTGGTAGCCGCCATCGGAGGAGACATCGATGAAAGGGAATGTGTTCAGGCCTTCGTTCTGTGCCTGCCTCTCAAGTTCGTCAGTGCTCTCTGTTCTGAACTTTTCGTTATCAAGCCCTCTGAGTATGTATCCGATGTCTGTGTGCAATGCTGATGGGAATACCAGTGTCTCGTAGTTCACATCGGGAGGGAGTATACCCTGGTTCGAGGCCTCTTGCATCGAGAGGTTGATATCTCTTCTGTCGTCAAGTGACTGGTATGTATCAGCTTCCGGGTTACGCTTCATCCCTACTATCTTTCCATCAACGTCCTCGTAGCCGATGACTTCAGGCTCCTGACCATGAACTATCATCTGCTCTATCATGCTCCGTTGTATCTCCGTGAAGTCACCACGGGTCTCGACCAGCGGAGTCTCAAGGGAGTCATGCAGCTCTCTGAGGTTCGATGCCTCGGAATCTGCACCCAGCATCTGCTCCACTATCTGATCGGAGTTTTCTCTCAACTTCACCTCGTGTGATCCGATGCTGTAACCGTCCTGAATATCCGTGACCTGTGTATCCCATAGAGCTGCCTCTGTCGATACTACAGGCATTGCGTACCCTCTCTTCTCGGAGTTCCTGCTGTACATCTTATCCGTAAGAGGAGCACCTACTACACTGTAGCTATCTATGAGTCCTTGATCTTGTAAATCTTCTCCCAGCATGGTTGCAACTTGCTGCATCGAGATCTGTTCGACTGTAGAGGCTGGTTGCTGACGAGGTATAACGAAAGTGTAGTCGTCCTCGGAGCTCATAGCGCCTGCATCTTCGTAGGCCTCACGCAACCATTCGGCATCTAAACCTTCAAGTCCTAGTCTTTCGTAGTGCTGATCGATAAGCTCGTCTACATCCTGATCTCTTGACTGTTCGTAAACATGTTCAAACTCAGAGGCTGTTCTTATCATAAATGACCAGACTCAGACTTCTTAGGCATCGAAGGCTGTCTTAAGGATTTTCTGCGCTGTTTTTGCGTACCTGATGCGTCGAAGGTATAGTCTTGTGTGTTAGACATAGATATCACCTGTTGATAGTGGTGAAGTGAACCAGAGATGTTTGAGTTCACTTCTTAAAACGTAAAGCTAGAGAAATAGCTGCCGCTGAACCAGAAAGCTGTAGAAATTCTGAAATCCATTGATCTTTCTGGCGCGACCATAAAATAAACACTGGTAAGAAACCCTTTTTTAGCTTTCGGTTTAGTTCGTGTCAGAAATAAGGAAGGACTAAACCAAGGAATTACTTCTTTAAGTCCTCTACAACTACAAGGTCTTCTCCACTCATATACCTGACAAATGCACCACCTGCTATCGACACATGCGAGAAGTCATCGAGGCTATATCCAAACCTCTGCACAAGAGAAGAGGTATGTCCTCCGCCTATAACCGTGAAGCCATCGGAGTCTGCAAGAGACTCTACAATCTTCTCCGATCCCTTAGGATAATCTTCAAACGCACCTGTCGGTCCTTTCATAACTACAGCGTCCGCCTCAGACAAAACTTTACAGTATCTTTTGGTAGTCTCATCTCCTATATCCCATGTCAGCTCATTGCCTGGAACCTCTCCAGGAGTATATACTCCGGACTCTGTTCTTAGATCCTCCGGCAACACTATCTTGTCTCTATACTCTTCTATAAGTTGCTCAAGCCTTTGTATGCTGGTATCGAAGCCTTTCTCCTTTATCCATTGCTCCTTTTTTCCCAGATCATGTCCTTCTATTATTAGAGCAAGCTCACCCGGTATACCTGCAAGAAGAATCTTCTCCACATCTTCCACCATATGCTCCATCATGCCTACAATATCGGAAGGTTTCTCGCCTCCAAGAAGAAGAACACCTTGTTCAAACTCATCCCTCACCATACTACAGTTTTCGAGCTCCCTTCTCATGACAGGTCCTGCATAGGAGTCTAGCACAGGTATAAAGCCTACCAAAGACGCATGGGATCTATGTGCAGCAGAGAACGCATCTACAACATGTAAATCAAAGTGGTTTTTCGTGTTCTGAACAAGATGGCTCTGTGAGTGCTGTCTTGGACTGACGTTTTGCAGCTCCTCGGAGAGAAACCTCACATTTTCTAGAACCAGCACCTCACCTTTCTCAGCAGAGTTTAGCTTGCTCTCCAGCTGCTGGCTAAAAAATGAGCTAACAAATCTGACCTTACATTCAATTTCTTCAGAGATCATATCTGCGTGTGGCTCAAGTGACATAAAGTCTTGGCGGGCGGGTCTTCCCTGATGACTCATAACTACAGTCTTTGCACCTGATTTGCTCAGTTTTTGAATCGTCTGCAGATATCTCTCAAAACGAACCGTCTTTTTTGGCTTGCCGCCCTCAACAGGGAGGTTTAGATCGGTTCTGAGAAGCACTCTTTTTCCACTGAGGTTAACTTCTTCAATTCCATTCAAGTTCAATCACTTTGTATTACGATGTATTACGTTATTGCTTTTAATCGTTAAGGGAATATCTCCCACAGGTATAATCCATAAAAAATTAAGTGGAGAAAATGTTATCGTGACCACTATGACAACTAAGGGTGGACGTTTTGGACGACCTCGTGTTCAAATCAGAGCACGAGACACAGAATATTGAAAACTTTTTCTCAAAATCTGCTATATCAGCTGATATAAAAGGCTCTCAGCCAGGTGTTTCTCTATGGACGATCTAAGCGAAAAAGTAGCTGAGCTATCAAAGAGAAGAGGCTTTTTCTTCCAGAGCAATGAAGCATACGGCGGTGTATCAGGCTTCCAAACATTTGGTCCTGAAGGCGCCGAACTAAAGAGAAACATAGAAGATCTGTGGAGAAAAACATTCTCCAGATCTCTAGGACATAGGGAGATAGAAGCACCGACAGTGATGCCAGAGCCTGTATTTAAGGCCTCGGGTCATCTGGATGGGTTCGACGACATGATTATAGTATGTCCTGAATGTGAGAACTCGCACAGAGCCGATCACCTTATAGAAGACAAAACCAAGATCGAAGAGGCTGAAAGCTTCTCAAACAATAAAGTGGAGAACCTGATCAGAGATCATGATCTCGAATGTCCGAGCTGCGGTGAGAGCTTAGCCGACGTGGAAGTAGAGGACTTCAACCTGATGTTTGAGACCGGTATAGGCCCCGGCAACGGAGACCCCGGCTACCTGAGACCTGAAACAGCACAAGGCATCTTCGTCGAGTTCCCACAGCTAAAGGAGTATGCCAGAAACCAGTTACCTTTCGGCATCACACAAATAGGAAAAGCCTACAGAAACGAGATAAGCCCAAGAAAAGGCCTTGTACGTGTACGAGAGTTCACACAGGCAGAACTAGAACACTTTATCGACCCTGAAGAGGATGAACCAAACCTGAGCAGGGTTGAGGACGTCGAACTCAAGCTCTACTCGCGTGAAAAGCAGAGTAACAAAGATGGAGAAGCCCAGAAGATGACTGTTGAAGAAGCTGTCGAAGAGGAAGTAGTTGAGTCACCATGGATTGCCTACTATCTAGGTATCGCCAAAAAATGGTACAACTCAATTGGTGTAGATATGGAACGATTCAGGTTCCGACAACACCAGAACGATGAACTCTCACACTACGCAAGTGACTGCTGGGACGCTGAAAGCCATGTTGACGGAGACTGGATAGAAATAACAGGCTTTGCATACAGAGGCTGCTACGACCTCAAAAAACACAACCAGCACAGCCAAGACAGCTACAAGCTATTCAAGGAGTTTGACGAACCAGAAACTGTTGAGAGAAACACAGTAAACCCGGATATGAGTTACCTCGGGCCAGAATTCGGCGACAAAGCAGATGAAATAAAATCCAGACTTGAGAAGCTTGCAGGGGAAGAACCCGAAGCATTTAGTCAAGAAAAGATCAAGCTGGAGATTGAAAGTGAAGAGGTAGAGATACCTTCGGAGAAATGCAACTTCTCAGTTGAGGAAGTAAAGAAAAGCGGTGAAAGAATTCTCCCTCACGTCGTGGAGCCGTCATTTGGTATCGACAGAATAGTATACACTGTCCTAGCACATGCCTACGACGAGGATCAGGTAGACGATGAAAGAAGAAAGCTGCTCCACCTGAAAAAGTCTGTAGCACCTACCGAGGTAGCAGTACTGCCGTTAATGAACAAAGACGGTCTAGGTGAAAAAGCTCAAGAGATAGCCGGAAAATTGCGTAAAAAAGGCTTCTCAGTCAAGTACGATGACGCTGGTGCCATAGGCCGCAGATACAGGCGACAGGACGAAGTAGGCACCCCGATCTGTATCACCATAGATTATGAAACACTTGAAGAGGAACCTGAAACAGTTACGGTTAGAGACAGAGATTCAACAGAGCAGGAGAGAAGAGAGGTATCAAAGCTGGAGAAATATATCTGAGTTCAAGTCACGACCCGACCTTCTTTCTATCTTTTTTTTCCTTCCCAAGCTTATACAGGCCATTCTTCTGAACCCATGATGGTAACCTATGATAAAAAGGTGGATGTGAAAATTTCAATCCATGTCCAAATGTTCTGAATGCGGAAAGCAGACAATGAGCTTCACCTGCCATTACTGCGGCAAAAAGTTCTGTTCAGAACACAGGCTGCCGGAAAACCACGACTGCCAGGAGCTAGAGTCAGGTAAGAAAGAAGAGTACATGCCCGACTCAAACGAAAAGAAGGAAGACAAGGAAAAGAACTCAAGTAAAGAGGCTGAGAACCAGAAGTGGTTTAAACAGAAAAACCTAAAGGAGGAGAAAACTACAGCCACTCGAGGAAGAAGAAATAATCTGCTATCAGACATCAAGTATACTTTGAAAAACAATCTCACAATGTCAATAATAGCCTTGACTTCAGTTTTCTACTTTGTAGCAGAAATATTTGACACAATAAAGTACGGTTTCATGCTGTTCCCTAACCTGACACCTCAGGCACTATCACAGAATCCCTTGACAGAGGCCGCCGCCACAACACTCGGATATGATCCAACACTTCTAACACAGCCATGGGGTATAGCCACCGTTATGCTTGCTCACGGAGGCCTCTTGCACCTGTTTGCAAACATGGCAACCTTCTACTTCTTCGGGTCAGCCCTGGAAAAAGCCATAGGCGGCAAAAAACTGCTCAAATTCTACATTGGTACAGGACTAATCGCCAGCATCGCCTACATTTTGTTCAACAACTTGCTATACCTAATACCCTATACAGCCACTCATGCTGTAGGTATGAATCCTGCTGTTGGCGCATCCGGAGCGGTCGTGGCAGTGGTTGGAGCAATAGCAGTACTTTACCCTGACGCAGAAGTACTTCTCTACTTTGTATTTCCAATGAAGATCAGCACCGCAGTAAAAGCATTTGGTGCAATAGAAACCTTAAACATAGCAACAAGCCTAGTAGGTGTCAGACTTCCTGTGATCGGAGGCTTTGCAAGCTCAGCACACCTAGCAGGGCTTGCAGCAGGAATACTGATCGGCAGAAAACTCAAGCAAAGGCAGGGCAGAAGAGGAAGAATAAACATATTCCAATAAACTATGGCGTCTTTCTATCTACACCATAATACGTGACGCCTGACTCGCTGTCGACTACAGCCCAGAGCATTGTAGCACGGATATTTTGGGCCAACCTCACCGCTCTTGAAGTCTCCGAAAAACTCAATTCCTCGTCCTCTGGCACAGCATGCACCACCCACTTAGTATGTTGCTCCTGTTTCTTGGGACCATCCTCATAAGGGTTTACCCCTCTCGGGTACGCACGGAAATGAGCACCAAACTTGAAACCAGTCTTAACTATGAAACCTCTCTCCCTAAGATCTGAATAAGCCTGCAGCTTATGATAAAACTCAGGATCCTCATCGGCAAAAACCTCTAATGCCTCGTCCTGGGAAAGCTGCTCCCCTTCATTTTGAACTTTCAATATATCACGATCCATAAGGTGGTAAGCCTCTACTAGGGATAGCTCAAGGACCTCATCGTTGAATTTACCATAGTAATGCTCCTCGTAGACCGTTTCAGCATCATCCTTATCTCTGACAAGGACCCTTGTATCAACGAAAACACCTTCAGGATTATCTGACATAAAAAATGTCCTTAGCGCGAAGCTTTTTACCTGTGTCAGAAATCCGAGATAGAGTTCTGTTGGTGCTGATCGATAATACGCTCCGCAGTACTCCAAGATCGCCGGGTCTCAGGCGGTAAGTCACCTTCCTGATCAAGATATCTTTCAAGAAAAGCTATGGTTGGCTTATCATGAGGGTAGCCTGAGGCAAAGTCATACCCATACTTGGAATGAAGGCCTCTAACATGTGACTCACGTGCAGACTTTGCAACTATAGAGGCTGCCGACACAACGGGAAAGCTATCATCAGCACCATGCTCAGCCTTAAACTCCATATCCGTGTTACCAGAGTTCATAGATTTCTTTATTTTGCCAATAAACTCTTCCGCATCCGGCTCTGGAAGATCCATTATAACTTTATCCGGATCAGCCTGGTCAATAACTCTTGCAAATCCCTTAATCTCAATCTGATTAATCGTCATACCCTCCATCATGCTGTCAATCGACGAAGCGGTAAACTCCTCAACTATAGAATCTCCAGCGCTTCCTAGATTATCTCTAATTCTGTCTCTCTTGTTATCTGACAGTTTTTTTGAATCCTTAACACCTAGATCTTCAAGTCTGCCAAGATCTTTTTCATCAGTTACAAATCCTCCGATAAACATACTTCCGATTACAGGGCCGCGTCCGGCTTCATCAATACCTAAAACCTTCAATCTAAAGACACCTCAGAACTGGTTTCAAGTTTTTCAAACGCTCTAGAGGCCCAAGTAGGAAACCTGTCAGAAGACCTCATATGGCTGCTTTCAAGCTCCGACAAAGGCTTCCATTTATAATCCATGACTTCCTCCGTAGTCGAAGGGTTAATATCACAACGAATCATAAAACATCGACAGAGTTCTTTCTCCGACCACTTGCCATCTACATCTCTATCCATCAAATACCTGAATGTTCCTAAGCTAGTCAAATCCAAGTAAGACCTAATATCGTTCACAACAGAACTTAGAGAGTCTCTGTCCAGTTTCCCGGATAGCTGAGGAAAGATTTTAGAGTCCAGCTCATACTCGATCCTCTCTACTGCCGAAACAATATTGAGATCAGAAATATTATCATTAACCATCTTCAAATTGTCAGGATCAATACCATATCTCTTCACATCATCTCTATGAAGATGTGTACTTACGCCCTCCCACTGACCAGCACCAACACGCTTCGAACCAATGCCCTCTCTATCACCTGTAGATCTTCTCCCAAGCAGCAGCTTATCACCTTTAACTATAAAACAGGTATTTGCGTCGTGGAGAACAGGCTCTCCTCTATGAGCCTCTTTCTTCTCGACCCATCCTGACACCTTACCACTGTCAACTTCAGGTAAAAAGCTAGTCACAACTAAAGTTCTTACCGGACGGTTTTATTGGTTTCTGAATTATTATGGTTTAAAAGAATCCTCTCCTATCATGTACATGTCAAAAAGCGGGGTGGAGCAGCCAGGAGTGCTCGTCGGGCTCATAACCCGGAGGTCCGTGGTTCAAATCCACGCCCCGCTAGCAGCCTATTCTCAACTAAATTCTGAGAACATTGTCGAATGGCAATGGAGAAATACGGATAAGAAGGCCTTAACTAAATTTTCTCAGCAACTCAGTGTATACAAATCCAAATAGAGGCCTATCAAAAACAGCCAGTCCGACACTTGTCTGCAGAAAACTTTTCTAAGACACTCGGATATGCACAAACTAATTCTCCATGTCTTGTTAGGAAATTTAAGCTCTCTTAACTCTTAGTATAACCAAAAAAATGCTTTTGGCTGGTCTTATCTAAGGAATTTCAGCTGGTTCCAGATGCCAAAAAATCTTTATTAAAGACCATATACATAGTTTAACACAATCAGTGGAGTGATTACCATACTGAAATTAGAAATGGAGGACAACGATAAACAATGGAAAAACTTGGAAACGTAATAATCAGTGTGATGCAGGACTTATCCAAGGTTTCCACGAATGGGCACGCAGAAATATGCGTAAACGAAAGTATATGCGAAGCTGAAAGATTCGAGAAACTCTTCAACTACTTTAGCTACGGCACAATTCTCGAGCATATAGACCTGGACGTCAACGAAATCAATTCCAAGGCCAAATGTGTCTGTGGGTACAGTGAGGCAATTGAAGGAGAGCACCCAGGTTATATCAGATGTCCTGAGTGCGGAAAATACGCAGAAATTAAGGATAATTCCTACAGGATAGAAGAGCCGAACCCTCAAAAGACACAGCTTAGAAAAAGCCGGACATTCTGAATCCTGCAAGCCAATTTTTACTCATAAAGAGCCAGGATCCTTACTATTCGAACTCGACTGCCGAACCCTAGTCTACCAGCATTGAGATGATTTTAATTTAAAAATTCAGAAAGAACTTCTGGCTAAGAAGATGCCGGGATTGCCGAGTGGTCAAAGGCGACGGACTTAAGATCCGTTCCCGTAGGGGTTCCGGAGTTCGAATCTCCGTCCCGGCAACCGAACTATTGTTGACCGAGCTTGTTTAGCTCATCCTGCAGATTCTCGAGCTCATCATGAATCTCATTTACGGAATTCCTGGAGCTTACCTTTTCTTGAGTCTGCTCAGATATTTGGTCGACAGTGTGGTCTTGCTCACCTTCAACCTCTGGCATAGCCATCTCAAAGTTCTCAAGGCTCTCATTAAGCTTCTCAATATTACTGGAAATTGTATCAATAGCTGTGACTTTTACCTCTCTGACTTGGTTTAGGATTTCTGTTGCTTCGTTGATGTTGTTTATTATCTCATCGAGATCTTCTAGGTTTCTGACCATGTCTTGCTGCTGGTTGATTCTGACATAGAGTTGATCGTCTTCAGGTGCCATAGTGTGAATTTGTTTATACCTCCTATTAAAAATAACGAGAAAAAGGTGCGTTGGCTCAGAGGTGTTCAATACTCATCATACATCTTTCGATGTCAGACAATGTGTTTTATTCATCATAGCCAACTTAATCAACAGGCTTTACTCTGTATACTTTCCTTGGTAACCTTGTGTTCCTCCGGTATCATGGAATACAAGCTGATTAACACGTGCATTCTGTTTTATATCCACGCCATCAGGGTTCTCGACTACAAGCAGAAAGCTGCCAACGCCTGTGAAACCAGGATCCCAAACAGCATTCTCTATCGTACATCCCATCCTCAGCAATGAGGAACGGGGATAACCAAAAGCGACAAGATCGTTAGGAATATCTACCCTCTCATTCATAACTATCTTGTACGCTCCCTGATCAAGGTTCCACCAACCGTACTTGTCTTCCTCAGATCTCTTCTCGGTTGCCACATCTGAGGCCTCTGAAATTCTTCTCTCAGAGTTTGAGAAATCAAGAGAGCCTCTGCTCTCAAATCTTTTGATTTTATCAACTGTGACATCAAATCCAGAGGGTTGAAGCTGTCTATCCAGATCCACGTAGTCCTTAATCAAGCCCTGTTTTATCTTCTCCTTGAGCTGACTCTTGTTTAGCGGCATAGTTTTCATAATATACGAGAAAATAAATAGTATTTCATATGTATACAGATACAAATACGTTTTAACTGAGAATTTTATTCCTTAATCTATGATGCTTGAAAGGATTCCATCGAAGGTTCTGCACCCTCTTATAGTCCTGCCATTGTCAGGAGTACTGTTACTCTACTCGAGAAATCTAGGGTTCGAGGATATAGTTTTCTGGGTTCTCACTTATATCCTCACAGCCCTCATACCTACCACCTTGACCGCATGGAGGACAGGTGAGAGAGGTTTGGATGTTTTATCCCGCGGCCAGAGAAACAGGAGCTACCTAGTAGGTGTTGCAAGCATGTGTCTAACGCTTCTAGCCGCTTATTATGCCTCAGCTCCCGAAGCAGTGGTTAATCTTGGTGGTTTTGCGGTAATATCGTCTATAATCTTTGGTGCCGCAAACCACTTCTCAAAGGTCAGTATACATACAGGTGCAATAACCTTTGCAGCCGGAGCCTTCATAACACAGATACCATCCCTGACTTTTACCGGACTCCTGCTTTCTATACCTGTAGGTTGGAGCCGTGTCAGACTTGACTGTCACACAAGAAAACAGGTGATACAGGGAGGAATGCTTGGACTGGCCTGCGGTGTAGCGGCTTCATTTATTTAGAGGAATCATAAAAAGTCTAACCGGACAGATACTATGTGTTGATCAGTATGATTGAACGAGAACACGTCAGCAAAGTATCAAAGGAGGACGACGGAGAAAGCGTCGCAGTCGCAGGCTGGGCTCACGAAATAAGGGACCTAGGCGGACTGACATTTGTAATTATAAGAGACAGAGGCGGCCAGATACAGGCCACCTTCAAACAAGACGAAAACGAAAACCTGTTTGAACAAGCACAGGAAATCGGAAAAGAAGATGTAATACATGTCGAGGGAGAAGTTGAAGAAAACGATCAAGCTCCTGGTGACCGGGAGATCAAGCCTGAGAAACTGGAGATTATCTCAACTTCGGAATCACCTCTTCCTATGGATGTATCAAAAAACATTGACTCGGATCTATCAACACGCCTAGACAACAGATTTATGGACCTCAGGAAACCAGAGGTACACGCCGTGTTCTCACTTCGAAGCCATCTGATTGAGTCCATGGAAGAATGGTTTGACAAAGAAGAATACATCAACATCCAGACACCAAATATTGCGAAAATGGGGGCAGAAGGAGGAGCAGAACTATTTCCAGTAATATACTACGATGACGAAGCCTTCCTTTCACAGTCACCGCAATTGTATAAGCAGATGCTGATGGCAGCAGGATTCGACAAAGTATACGAAACAGGAACAGCTTTTAGAGCTGAAGAGTTCGCAACCTCACGCCACATCTCGGAAATCTCCATGTTCGACGTTGAACTGGCTTTCATCGAAGACCAACACGACGTCATGGATGTGCTAGAAAACTCACTTCGCTACACACTGGAAGAGACACAAAAAAGGGCAGCTGATGACATAGAAGAACTAGGGATAGACCTAGAGGTTCCAGATGAAGACTTCCCACGCATCAAGTTCGAGAGAGCAAGGGAGATATTGAAAGAGGAATACAACCATGTTCCAGATGATCCTCATGACCTAGATACAAAAGGTGAACAGTTGCTGGGGGAACACTTTGAGGAGAAAGGACATCCTGCATTTTTCGTGATAGGTTATCCTCAGGAAAAGTTCTACTACATGGAGGCACGTGAAGGCGATGAATACCAGTCCAGAAGATTTGACATGATCTACAAGGGACTTGAACTAGCCTCCGGAGGACAGAGAGAACACGATATGGACAGACTTATGGACGCTGTTGAAGACGAAGGTATCGACCCAGAAGACATCAGCTTTTACCTGGAATCTTTCAAATTCGGAATGCCTCCACACGGAGGCTACGGCCTAGGCCTAGACCGGCTGGTAAAACAGGTAGCAGACCTGGACAACGTTAAGGAAGGAATCCTCTTCCCACGTACACCAGATAGACTGACACCATAAATTAACGAGGGCTAAAGCCCCCTAACTTTCGCGTTATAGGTAGATGATGAGGAAAGACATCGTCTGACATTGAAAAATGGATGATGACAGAAACACCCACTGATACCCCTACTCTTCACTTCTTGGCATTTCCGCCTTAACTTTCGATGTTGTAGAGATCTCCGAACTTTCGCTCGATATAGTCCAAGAAGAAGTCAGCGGTCGGCTTCTCACCGGTCACGTTCTCCACAAGCTCTTCAGTTCTGTAGAGACAGCCTTTCTGATGTATGTTCTCCTTCAACCAGTCACGAAGAGACTGGAGCTCACCTGAAGCAATCTTTTCCTCCAGATTATCTATCTCCTCATCTGCCTTTGAGTAAAACTGTGCTGACAGCACGCTGCCTAGAGAATAGGTGGGGAAGTACCCGATACTGCCCTGATACCAGTGAATATCCTGAAGCACACCCTCCGAATCAGAATCAGGTCTAACCCCGAGATACTCTTCGTACTTGTCATTCCAGGCAGAAGGAAGTTCACCAACCTCAAGCTCTCCATTAATCAGGGCTCTTTCAAGCTCAAAGCGCACTACGATGTGAAGATGATAAGTTATCTCATCCGCATTAATCCTGATCAGATTATCTGAATCAACCCTATTCAATGACCTATACGCATCCTCAACATTTACGCCCTCAAACTGATCAGTGAAGGTATCCCTCAGCTCAGGTAGCAGATACTTCAAGAAGCTTTTGGACTTGAACACATGGTTCTCCCACATCCTGCTCTGAGACTCATGGATAGATAGGTCACGTGAACTCCCTGCAGGCAAGCCATAAAGATCCTGTGGTAGACCAAGCTCATACAGAGCATGGCCACATTCATGTATCGTAGCACCAAGACTCTCTGCAAGATTTTCCTCATCAAACCTTGTGGTTATACGGCAGTCAAACTGATTTCCAAGGGTAAAGGGATGTTCGGATACATCAAGTCTGCCTCTGCTCCAGTCATAACCCATCTGGCCAACGATCTCACGAGAGATACTCATTTGTTTTTCTTCAGGAAACTCACCCTCAAACACATTTTGATCAATATCATCCGCGTCTCCAATTTTATCAACGATTTTAGTAAGACTCTGTTTCAGTCTATCCAGTATTTTTTCCATTCTCTCGTAGGAAATGTACGGCTCGTAGTCCTCAAACAAGACTCTGTATGGCTCCTTATCAGAATCAATGGATTTTGCGTACCTTCTCTTTAACTCAACTATCTCCTTCAGTTCATCCTCAACCAATGAAAAATCATCCTGTTCACGAGCCTCCTCCCACCTATTGACTGCTGTAGATTGCTTCTTGGATAATTTTTCCTGCAGTTCTTCAGGAACCTTTGAGGCTCTGTCATGCTCACGTCTAACCTCTCGAATATTAGCCCTTTCATCTAAATCAAACTTATTCAGATCGAGCTCCTGAAATAGGTTGGAAAGCACGTCAGAAGTTATCTTTTGATGATATATCTTAGCGATCTTCGAATTTTGCATAGAACGAGCCTTGATGCCTTTCTCAGGCATCATAACCTGCTGATCCCAATGCAAAAGCTCCTTAACATCACCAAGACCATGTAAAGTTCTCGCTCTGTCCTCAAAATCCTCATAATTATCCATAGCCATAACTAAAATTTAGAACTTCCACTGTAATAAAACTACAAAGCCATGCAAGAGACTACTCCACCAATAAAAAATTCATAGATAACTATTATTCATAGCTACGTATCGTAGCTGATGTTGATGGTGGAGGTAGGTTAGCTGGTCTATACTCCGACCTTGTGGCGGTCGGGACGCGGGTTCAAATCCCGCCCTCCGCCCTACTCGATTAACCAGTCTACTGTCTCCTTTGAAGGAATTGATCTCTGGGCACCTTCTTTCATTACTGACAGTGATGCCGCATAACCTGCCCTTTGCATGGCTTCCTTTAGTTCTCTTCCTTTAGAAAGTTCAACTGCCATGTAACCATTGAAAGCATCTCCTGCGCCTGTAGTATCGACTGGGTAGACCTCAGGAGACTCAATAAGTTCTTCATCGTTGATCCATGCACCGTCAGAGGTAGTTTTGACCACGTCTCCATCGAACTGTTCAAGGTCTTCCAACTGGCTGTATTCATGTTCATTAGGGGTTATGTAACTTATACAGTCATATTCAAGAAACGGAGAGGAGCCTTGGACCGGAGCAGGATCAAACACTACTTCCGGATTATCTTCAAGGCCTTCAAGCCTTCTAAACAGTTCATCAAGTGCTTCAGTGTTTTCTCCGTTGGAAACCATCAAGTACTGAGCATCTGTCAATGTTTCCTCAGATAGATCAGCGATGTATTGTTCATCAACTAGATCTCTGGACTTTACACAGCTTATCCTGTTTTCACCTTCCTCAAGGAATACATAGGCCTCACATCTTTCCCCTTGAACCTGTTCAACATCTGAATCAAGTTCTGAACTGATCGAAGTTACTCCTGTTGTCCTGCCCAGTAATTTAGCAGCTCCTCCAGCTCTAGATGCAGCTAAAGCGTAGTTCGCGCTTCTGCCTCCAGGCCTGACATCTTTAACGTATTCATCATCGACCTCTGTATCTGAGACCATGACAGATTCTCCAGGCTCAGGGAACCATTCCTCTTGTTCCCAGTCTTCTACGACAGAATCAGGTACTTCTCCCAGATTAACAGTGTGATCGCTGATGACATCTCCGATCGCGAGTACATCCAAGTTTT
>KB659949.1_pt10 | contig 14928 bp, 13 predicted proteins | sample 558768 | NCBI scaffold set KB644980.1 | reverse complement strand
GCGAGCCAGCTCCGGAAGAAGTTCAGCATGAACGGGACGGCGACGGCCGAGAGCAGCGGCCGCGTGAGGGCTGCGGTCGTCACTGGGAGCAGAGCGGCCCAGACCGCTCCCAGTACCAGCACGTACAGGAGTCGGTTGAGCCGCCGCCGCGGCTCGTACCCGACTGCCAGCCCGTCGCCTCGGACCCACCGTGCGAGCAGATACAGGTACCGCGCGAGACCAACACAGAGCACCCAGACGGGAGCGAGCCCATCGACCACGACCGCGGTGGCGCCGACCAACACCAACACTCCGTCCGTCTCGACGTCGAGCCGCCTGCCAAGCGAGGTCTCGGCGTTGCGTGTCCGGGCCACCCACCCGTCGAGGCGGTCGAGCACACCGGCAACACCAAACAGTAGCCCGGGGAGCCACCCGACGTGGCCAGTCGCCGACAGTCCGCCGGCCGCAACGAGTCCTGCAACCGCCACGACGATTGCTCCGCGCCCGATCGTCACCCACGTCGCGAGCGTAATCGGCTGTGGATCCGGCTGTGACCGCCTGTATCGGCTGACTCTCCCCACAAGCACGCCAAGTCCGACGAGAACAGTTCCTGTTACCGTGAGAAACCGACCGCCGACCGCCGGGCTGTGTGTGACCCCGACGACCGCTGTTGCAACAAAGATTACGAGCGCCCCGAGCGTGACTCCTGTAATCGCGCCGCGGGTCCATGCTCCTTCGAGTGACAGCCAGTAGCTATACACTGTCGCCACCCCGACGACATGGCCAGGCCAGGCCGGACCGCCAGTTCATGCGGGTGAGCAACGGTGCGGTTGGTGACACGGATCTAGCGGTTTGCCTGGTCACTATGTTGAACCATAACTAGTGTCGACTCCACAAAACAGTTCGGCCACTGGCCGTCGCTGCCGTCGTATACTCAAGCTACACCGACACCAACGGCGACAACGCCGGCCGTGGTGGTGTCGTCTCCTGCTGGTCACACCCGTAATCAAGACCGGGATCAGGACCAGGACTGGACCTAGCTATGGGACCGTTACGATGGCTCCGGCGGGTGTAATCGTGGCTGGCGAAAAAAGGACCGACGCCAACCGGCGGTTCCCTCAGTTCTCAGTTCCCCAGTCCGGGGATCGACGTCCGGTTCTCAACAATGGTCATTGCTGCCGCGGTCGTCAGCACAAATCCCAGGTAGAACACCGCGACCACAACGTAAATTTCGGTGAACTGGAACGTGTCTTCTCCGATGTTTCGGGCGCGTTGGAACAGCTCTGGGACAGTAATAAACGACGCCAGCGAGGAGTATTTGACTAAATAAATGAACTCGTTCGTCCAGCCGGGGATCGCAAAGCGAAGCGCCTGTGGTAACACGACATACCGGATCCCGCCGAGTTTCGACAGCCCGACTGACCGGGCGGCGGTCAGCTGCCCGGCGTCAACGCCGCTCAGCGCAGACCTGATATACTCCGACTGGTAGGCAGAGGAGTTGATCGTAAACCCGATCATCGCGACGACAACCGCTGCTGTGGGCAGCGGTCCGTCAACGCCGACTCCCGGCAGCTCTCTGACCGTTGGCCCGAGCCAGCCGAGCCCGTACCAGAGGACAAACAGTTGGGCGAGCAGCGGCGTCCCACGGATGAGCTCAGTGTAGCCAAGCGCCACCCAGCGCGTGACGCGCCCGCCGTATACGCGAGCCACGGCCAGCGGGACCGCAAGCACGAGGCCAAACAAGATCGACACGACCGTGATCTGGACGGTGATCAATCCCCCCTCGGCAAGCGCTGGCAGGTTATTGATCCCGAGCGTCGCTGCCTCGGCGAGCCACGCGAGCCAGCCGACCGGCGTTCCGACCACGCCGAGGGCCGACTCGGCCGACGAGAGCGCGTCCGCAGCCCCCTCGATTGGTCCCGTCGGAACAAACGGTTCTCGGTTGATCACGTTCACGTCGGGCTCGACGAATCGGTCGTAGCTCCACCGGAGGAGTAAGTATCCCCAGAACACGACGCCAAGCCCCGCGAGGAGCGCCCGGCGCGCCCCAGGAAGCTCGCCGACGACGGTCGTCCCCGCGCGTCCGGTCGACGTGCCGCTCTCGGAAGTTTTGCTCATCGCTCAGTAGCCTCCAGTCAGCCGGCTCAGAAACTCCGCAGTCCGGTCGACTGCCGGGTCGGTGAACAGCTGGTCCGGGTCGCCACGCTCGACGATCTGGCTGTCCTCAAGAAAGGTCAGCCGGTCCGCGACCGACCGGGCAAACCCGAGTTCGTGGGTCACACACAGCATCGTCATGCCGTCATCGGCCAGCGCCTGCATGACACCGAGCACTTCGCCGATCAGCTCCGGGTCAAGCGCCGAGGTCGGCTCGTCAAACAAGAGCAACTCCGGGTCCATCGCGAGCGCCCGGGCGATGCCGACACGCTGTTTCTGGCCCCCGGACAGCTCTGCCGGGTACGAGTCGGCCTGTGCGCCGAGTCCAACCTGTTCGAGCTCCTCATGCGCGCGACGTTCGGCTTCCGCCTTCGAGAACCCGCGAACGCGCCGGAGCCCGAGTGTCACGTTGCCGAGGGCCGTTCGGTGTGCGAACAGATTGAAATCCTGGAACACCATCCCAACCTGTCGCCGGAGCGCGTCAACGTCGGTCTCGGCCGCGGTTACCGATTCTCCATCGAGTGAGATTGTTCCGGAGTCCACCTCGGCGAGGCGGTTGACACACCGTAGCAACGTCGACTTTCCCGACCCAGAGGGACCAATAATCACCTCGACGTCGCCGCGGTCAAGCGTAAGACTGATTCCGTTGAGCACGACCTCATCGCCGTAGGTTTTGCTCACGTTGCTAAACTTAACCAGCGTCACGTCACATCACCCCCGCCCGGCACCGCGTACCGGCTGTCGAGCCAATCAAGCAGCCGGTTGGTGGTAAACGTCAGAATAAAATAGACCAGGCTGATCGTGAGGATCACCTCGACAATCGCGTCGGGGCGTGTGTTAAACAACTGAAATCCCCGCCGAAGCAGGTCAGCGAGCCCAATTGCGAACACGACACTCGTGTCTTTGAGGACAATCGTAAACTCGTTTGAAATCCGGGGACCGACCGCCGGAGCGCTGTGGTAAGACGACATACAGGACCGCCGAGCGACCGGAGAGCCCGATCGAGCGGGCCGCCTCGAGCTGTCCCTCGCTCACGCTCTGGATCGTCCCACGGAACACCTGTGACTGGTACGCAGCGCTCCGGAGTCCGAGCGCGAGGGTTGCAGTGAGAAACGCGTTCAGCTCGATATCAAGCCCCGGGAATGCCCCAAGCTGGCTTGGGATCGGCAGCCCAAAAAAGAACAACACGATGAGGACGACAATCGGTGTTGCCCGGAGCACGACGCCAGCTGCCGACACAGCTGCCTGCCCCCACCCGTCGCCGTATGCCTCAAGCGCGCCGGCCGGCAGCCCGAGGAGAAATCCGAGGAGAATACTCGCCACGGTCAACAGTATCGTGACACCCGTCCCGAGCAACAGTGTCTCGCGGTTGTCCCAGATGAATGCCCAGTCACTCTCTGCTTGCAGAGGCACGGCTACGGACACTGGGAGTTGGGACCCGGCCAGCAGGTCGGCACAGAGACCAGGCAGCTGGCACACGACCGCCGAGCCCAGGCTCGCACCCATACCCATGCCTATACCCATCCCCTCCGGTTGCTGCTCGCGTGTCCGCGCCACCCGCGCGTCACCGGTGGGCCGGCGGTTCCAGCGGTAGTGCTCACCTCAACACTCCTGTCTCTGCCCCTGTGAGCTACTGCCTGCCAGCGAGCGGCGTCGGCGCCGTCCCCGACAAGCGGGAACACGTTCTTACTGGAAGTACTCGCTGACGAGCTCATCGTAAGTTCCGCTGTCTCGTACCTCAGCCAGGCCCTCGTTGATATCACTGATCCGGTCGTCGCCTTCCTGCATGCCGAACCCGAATTCCTCGCCGGTCTCGAACACGAACGCGACCTGTACGTTACGATCATCAGCGAAATTATTCGCAACAGGCGTGTCGATGACGACGGCGTCAATGTTGCCGTTCTCAAGATCGTTGATCGCAAGCACGTAGTTTCCATACGAGCTGTACTGATTGCCGTCGATCAGCCCTGGTTCAACAAGCTCCGACTCTGCCGTGCTTTCACCGGTCGTCCCGGACTGCGCGCCAACCCGACGCCCCTCGAGATCCGCGAACTCGCTGGGGTCGATATCGTCTTCACGAACCAGCACAGCTTGATTGGCCTCATAGTACGACTCCGAGAAATCAATCTGCTCGTCGCGCTCCTCAGTGATCGTCATTGCGGCAGCGACAAGATCCATGTCACCCTGCCTGAGCGACGGAATCAGCGTGTCGAACTCGATTGTGACCCAGTTTTCTGGGCTGGCGGCCTCGTATCCGGCTGCCTCGATGACTGCGGTCGCGAGGTCGACGTCGAACCCAACGAGTTCGTTATCATCGTTCCGAAATTCGAACGGTGCGAACCCTGGCGCGGTGCCTGGAGTGATCGTCTCGACCTCGTCGCTACTGTCGGTGCTGTCATCGCCGCCGTCACCACTGTCGGTACTATCATCGCCGCCATCGTCACCACCATCAGCGTCGTCGCCATCATCTCCGCTGTCACCACCAACACAGCCGGCCACGGCTGCCGTTGCGCCGGCAGCGCCCAGTGTCTTGAGATACGCTCTTCGACCTATCGTGCTCTTACGTGCCATACCAATCGCTTGCACACGCTGTCCGCATACCGTTTGCGGCCCGCGGTTCATGCCACAGTCGGTCTCACGTCGTGGTTTGTTGCCGGTCAGCGCGCACAACCCGCGCTGGCGCCGTCGAAATCGAAACGGCTAACAGCAGCGCTCGGAAACAATTGTTTGTGCCGAGGTAGCCTAGCCCGGCCAAGGCGCCTGCTTCGAGAGCAGGTCTCCGAGAGGACTCGTGAGTTCAAATCTCACCCTCGGCGCTCGTCTCGCGTTTATTCCAGTCGCAGTATCAGTCTGAGCGCATTGGCTGCTCATACTGAACCCCGTTCTCGCTCACCGTCGCGAGCACCACGCTCCGGGCGTACCGGCCGTTAGTCCGGATATGATGCTCCGGGACCAGCGGCAACGGCACCGGGCGGTAACCGTCGGCGCGCATCGCAACGGTGCTCTCGTATCTGCCGACCGGTGTGTCCGTATCGCCGGCGAGCACGCGGAACTGCCCGGCTTCTGCCCGAACGTACCGGTACGGGACGTCGGCGGCAGCCGGCCCTGGACACCGGAGTGTTGCGACAGACGCGAGGGTGAGCTGTGGCGTCTCATCGACGGTCAACACGAGCCCTGGCGTGTCTGTCTCTGCCTGGGTGGCGCGTTCATGCCACTGGAGTGTCGCGGTCCGGTCGGCCGCCACACACGCATAGCCACCCTCCTGAAGGAGGATTCGGTCTGCTACACCGTAGAACAGTCGCCCACGGTTCCGACCGGCAAGCAACGACGGCGCAGCGAGCAGCTCTCGGATTGCCGTGGCTGACTCTGGCGCCGCGACGAGCAGCGGAACGCGTTCCTGGGTCGCAGCGTTGTCGAGCGCTGAGACAATCTCGAGTGGCTCGGTCGACAGCGGCGTCGTGACCGCAAGTGGTGTCGTCGGTGGCCGCTGGCTTTCCGGGAGCTGGCCACCGGTCGCAACGACGCCGTCGGCACCCGGCTGCTCGTTGTCCTCGAGTTCGAACCCGCGATCGCGGAGGGCACGTCTAACCCGTGCTAGCCGCTGTTGTCGTGGATGTGTCATACACAATTCTCGGGCCCGTAGTTGGATAAACCCGCCGTCCGGTTAGCCGTCGCGGCTGTCGTAGACAATCTCGCCGCCGACAATGGTCATCGCGACATCGATCTCGGCGATGTCGTCTGTTGCCCACGGCGACTGCTCGAGTGCGACAAGGTCCGCGCTGGTCCCGACTTCGACCGTCCCGAACCGGTCGTCGTCAAAGCCGGCGTAGGCCCCGCCGGCGGTGTACGCTTTGAGTGCCTCGGTGACCGAGAGCGACTGTGCCGGCGTCGGCGCGTCGACGACCTGTGCGATACCGAACAGCGGATCGAGCGGCATACAGTCACTCCCGAACGCCAGCGTGAGATCCCGGTCGACAAGCGCGCCAAACCGGTTCGAGCCGCGGCGGCGGCGGTCGCCAAGCCGCTCGGCGTACAGGCCGTCCGCCTGGGCCCACTTGAGGAAGTTGGGCTGGGCCGAGACGATAACCCCGCTGCCGTCGAGTCGGTCGAGAAGATCGTCGGTCAGCATCTCGGCGTGTTCGATCCGGTGACGACTCTCGGCGCGCGTGTCGGCGGCCTCATAGGCGTCAAGCGTGGCTGTAATTGCCGCGTCGCCAATCGCGTGAACGGTCAGCTGGAGCCCAGCGTCGTCGACACGTTCGACCAGCTCGCGGAGCTCTGCCGGCGGGACAACCCAGTCGCCGCGGTGCTCGGCGTTGTCGAGCGTATCGGCGTATGGCTCAGAGAGTCGGGCCGTCCGTCCACCAATCGAGCCGTCAGTATAACTCTTGATACCGCCGACCTGGACGCGGTCGCTCCCGTGGTTCGTCCGCAGGCCGGCCTCGAGTATCGCGTCGAGGTGGTCACGCCAGTAGTTGAGTCGCACCCGCAGTGAGAGCTCGCCCGCTTGGTCGAGCTCGCGATACACCCGAGGAGCCTCGGAGTGGCGCACCATCTCGTGGACGGCTGTGATCCCTCGCTCGACGGCGGTCGCCTGGGCAGCACGGAGGTACGCCCGCATGCGGTCGGGATCGGCACGTGTGACTTCACGGATGACCTCAAGTGCACCCTCAACGAGCACGCCAGTCGGCTCACCGTCGGCCGTGCGAATGTCATCCTCGGGCATAGTCTCGGCGTGTCGGTCGAGAACGACGCTGTTGACCGAAGCTAGGTGGAGGTCCTCACGGAACGCTACCACAGGACGGTCGGTGCTGACCGTGTCCAGCTGGTCGCGGGTCAGATATCCACCGTCCCACCGACTCTCATCGTAGCCGTAGCCGAGTACCCAACCGGTGCGGCGGTCCCGGGCGTCGGCGAGCCGGTCGAGACACGCTGTGGGTGTGTCCGCCCCCGAGCAGTCGGCCTCCAGCTCGTGCCGGCCGACGACCTCTAGATGGGTGTGGGCGTCAATAAACCCTGGAAGAAGGTGGCGACCGTCGAGATCGATAACCTGCGTGTCGACGTCCTCGCGAAAGCCGACCTCCCATGTGTCACCGCGCTGAATAATGTCGCCGTCACGGACGGCGACGGCCTCAACGGCCGCCGACCCGTCGAGCGGATGGACAGTTCCGTTTGTGAGTAGCAGGTCTGCCGGCGCCGCATCGGTGGCTGCGCTCGTCATACCGAGTCTGGCGCCCAACAGGTTTGAACCTGTTCGGTTTCGCCGCCGTCGACCGGGCCGCGACCGGGGGACTTACCAGCCACGCCGCCGTCCAAGAACGTATGCCAGCAGCCGATCCGACCGCGGCCGACCTCGCGGCCCGGGTACGCGACGGCGAGCTTCGTCTCTACGAACTTGAAGAACACACCGACGCCGAGACAGCGGCCGCCGCCCGCCGCCGCGTCGTCACAGCCGAAACTGAAGCCGATCTTGAGGCGGTCGCCGATTACACGTTCGCGGCCGCAACCGCTGAGCCGAACATTGAAAATCTGCTCGGTGCCGTGCAGATCCCACTGGGTGTCGCCGGTCCGGTGCCAGTCGACGGCGGCGCAGCCGACGGGGAGTTCTATCTGCCGCTCGCGACGACAGAAGGCGCGCTGGTCGCGAGCGTCAACCGGGGGTTGTCGACGATCGCCGCGGCAGACGGTGCGACCGCCCGCGTGACCAACGCCGGAATGACACGAGCGCCGGTGTTTCGTGTCGCCGGGGTCGCGGAGGCTGCGACGGTCACCGAGTGGGTCGCCGCGAACACCGACCGGCTCCGCGAGGCGGCCGAGTCGACGACTAACCACGGTGAGTTACTCGAGGTCGACCCGTATGTTGTCGGCGATAACGTCTATCTTCGATTTGTCTATGACACGAAAGACGCGATGGGAATGAATATGGCCACTATTGCGACCCGCGAGGCGGCCACGCTGGTCGAGGCGGATACGCCGGCCGAGCTGGTCGCGCTCTCGGGTAATCTCTGTGCTGATAAAAAGCCCGCCGCGATCAACGCAGTTGAGGGACGTGGTCGGACAGTCACTGCTGATGTCGTGATCGACGGCGATCTGCTTGTCGAGCAGCTGGCGGCGACGCCGGCGGCAATGGCCGAGGGAAACGTCCGAAAGAACCTCGTTGGGAGCGCGAAGGCTGGTAGCCTCGGGTTTAACGCACAGGCCGCAAACGTCGTTGCCGCGGCCTTTCTCGCGACCGGGCAAGACGAGGCACAGGTTGTTGAGGGAGCGAACGCGATCACGACAATGGAGGTCCGTGACGGTGACCTGTACGCGAGTGTCTCGCTGGCCTCACTCGAGGTCGGCACCGTCGGCGGCGGCACCGGGCTCCCGACCCAGACTGCTGGCCTCGAAATACTGGGCCTGGGCGGCGGCGGGACCCCGCCTGGCGCGAACGCGGACGCGCTCGCCGAGGTAATCGCGGTCGGTGCGCTCGCCGGCGAGCTGTCGCTCGTGGGTGCGTTCTGTTCGCGGCATCTCGCCAGCGCACACGAACGGCTCGGTCGCTGACTGACTCCGACTCTGGCTCCGACCACAGCCTCGACCCCGGCCCAAGCTCAGCTCCTGCCTATGCGACTGTCCCAGTCGCTGCCACCCCGCCTGTTAGCTGCCTGCTAGCCTCCAGAGCGTTTACTTGCCCGCGCATCAAATCCACTGATATGCAGCTCGGCGGCGATCGTGAGTGTACCGCCTGTGGAACGCGCTGGTCGTACTACGATACCGGAGGGGTCCGGTGTCCAGACTGCGAGAGCCCCCGAAGCGTGAGCGTTGGCGAGTCAGCTGAACACACTGCCGGGACCGCCACGTTCGACCTTACTTCACTCAGGGCGGCACTCGCCGATGAGCCGGTCGGTGCGCTGGCCGACAGGGCGGCCGACCAGGCTCGAACGTATCTCCGCCAGGCTGGGTTCGTCGATGCTGGCGTTCTTCAGCCATTCACGGCACAGTACGCTGCGGCGGCCGAGCTACGCCGGGCTGGCCGGACCGCCGGTCGCCTGTCCAGCCTTGAGACCGACGAGCAGCGGTATTTGCTGGCGTTACTCCGCGGTGCTGACCGTGGTGACCGTCCTAGTCCTGCTGATATTCCTGACTCGTTTCACCCCGAACGCGGACTGGCCGTTGCCGCGAGCGTTGAGACGTATCTGCGTGAGCTTCAACGGGTTGTTGTCCCGGACGACCAGCTTGCCCGGGCTCTCGCGACAATCACAACCCGCAGGAAACGTATTGAAGCCCTCGACGGCGCGGTCGAACCGACAGCAGCTGAGCAGCTGTTCGAAACAACACAGACGCTGTACGCGGCTGTCAACGGTGATAATACGCCGCTCGAACAGACAATTGGTCAGCTGCGGTAGCCATCGGCTCAGGGTAACTCAATCTCGACGTCGGCGTCGGCCTGCAGACTTGTCGCCTTAACCGTGTTGTACAGCAACATCGCGCGCGTCATCGGCCCGACGCCGCCAGGGACAGGAGTAATCGCCCGCGCTTTTTTCCGGGCACTCTCAAAGGCAACATCACCAACCAGCTCATATCCTTTTTCGGTATCGGCCTCAACCCGATTGATACCGACATCGATCACGACGACATCCTCTGAAAGCATACTGCCGTCGACGAGCTCTGGCCGCCCTGCCGCCGCGATGAGAATGTCCGCTTGCTGTGTCTGTGCGCTGAGGTCTGCGGTCCGAGAGTGACAAACGGTTGTCGTTGCGTTCCCGCCCGTTGCCTTCTGGAGCAGGAGGTTCGCCACCGGCTTGCCGACGATACGCGACCGGCCGACGACAACGGCATGCTGTCCCGCCGGGTCGGCGTCGACCGCCCTGAGTAGTCGCTGGATCCCGTGAGGGGTGCAAGGTTTGTACCGTGGGTAGCCCGCAACGAGTCGTCCGACATTCTCGGGGTGGAAGGCGTCGACGTCTTTCAGCGGCGCAATCTGCTCGATGACCTGCCGGTAGTCGACGTGGTCCGGCACCGGTGCCTGCACCAACACGCCGTTCACCGCTGGGTCGGCGTTCAGCTCTTCGACGGTCTCAAACAGCGTGCTCGCCGGGGCGTCGGCGGCGAGCGTAATATCGTCGGCCGCGATCCCGAGCTCCTCACAGTCCTGTTGTTTCATTTTGACGTATGTCTCACTGGCGGGGTCAGTGCTCATCAGCACGGTCGCGAGTCGGGGGCGGTTGTCGGCTTCGATGAGGGTGTCAACACACGCCTGCAGCTCCGCTCGGAGTGTTGCCGCGACGGCCTCGCCGTCGATAATGGCTGCCATCGTGTTCGACCGTACTGCCGCCGCTGGCTTAACGGGCTGGATCCCTGAAAGACCGACTGTGGCCGGTCACTGCCAGGGGTCACTGTTGAGGGCCACTCTTGCGGTCATCACTGGCTGGCCCGAGCTGGTCAGACTGATCACCGCGGGCTAGATGGCGACTGTGGTGGTGGTCACGCGTTCTTAGGCTCTTCATCATAACCTGTCGGTCACCCCAGCTTCAAGCCCGACAACGAGCGTGAGTGGTGAGTAGCGCGTCGCGTTTCAACGAGCCAGCGGACTGTACTATTGCACGGTATGATACAGCGTCACGCCCGCTCTGGCGATGAACCGTAACATGGTAATTACCCCGGCGACGACACCATCAAAACGCAATGGATGTTGAGGTCCACCCGGAGCCGCTTGGACGACCAGACCACCAGTCGTCGGTAGGATCCGCACAGTCTGGACGACTGACCGCGACATTGGAGCGTACTGTTGTCGCGCGCTAACCGGATGCCGACGTCCTGGCGGTGGCAGATTATCTGGGCTGTGCTGATGGTCCAGCTCGTTATCGTGGTGTACACCGTCATCTACAAGGAGGTGGTTCGGCTGCGCGCTGGCGAGGAAATTCCGCTTTCACGAGCGCTCCAGAGTATTATCGAGGCACTGACCACCGCCGGGTTCGGCGGTGACACTAATTTGTGGGCCAACGATCTGGTGCTCAACTTGTTTATTGTCGTGGTGAACCTCACTGGCGTCGTGTTAGTGTTCATGGCAGTCCCGGGCTTTCTAATCCCGCTGTTACAACGCCGTCTAACCGACGCGCCGCCACAGTCGACGAACCTCACCAATCACGTGATTATCTGCTCGTACTCACGCCGCGTCGACACGCTCATTGCTGAGCTCGAGGCAGCCGGGATCTCGTATATCGTGATCACGGACGACCCGGACCGCGCGCTTGACCTGAACGACGACGGTACCAACGCAATGTACGGCACTGCCGACCGGAAGCGGACACTCGAGGCCGCCAACGCGGGGCTCGCGCGGGCGCTCGTCGCCAACGCCTCTGACGTTCTCAACCCGTCCGTGATCCTCTCTGCCAAAGATGTCGACGAGACGCTCAATGTCGTGAGCGTCGCTGAAAGTCAAGAGGATACAATCTACCACCAGTACGCCGGCGCAGACGAGGTCATCCGGCCACGACAGGTGCTTGGATACAGCCTCGGCAAGCGGGCGGCACGAACAACCAGCCGCCAGCTCCAGGACGCGATCGAACTCGGCGACGATGTCGAGATTTCCGAGGTGGTTGTCGACGACCAGAGCCCGCTCGCGGGCCAGACTCTCGGGAGTGCTGGTATTCGCGAACAGATTGGCGCCACCGTCATCGGTGTCTGGACCCGGGGTGAGTTTATTCCGGCACCCGGTCCGAATGTCAGGATCGAAGAGAGCGCCATTCTGCTTATCGCCGGCACATCCGGCGATCTTGAGGGTGTCGCCGCACAGACAACGGGTCAACGTCCGAGCGGCGGCGGTATCATGGTTGCCGGTTACGGCGAGGTCGGCCGCGCGGTCGTCGAAGCGAGCGATCAGGCTGAAGGGACTGAGTATACCGTCATCGATCAGAACGACGACCCTGCAGTCGACGTTGTTGGCGACGCGACCGATGAAGAAACAATCCGTCGTGCCGGGATCGACACCACGGAGTCGGTCGTGCTCGCGCTTGATGACGACACGACGGCAATCCGTGCAACGCTGGTGCTCGAACGGATCGCCCCGGAAGTCGAGGTCATCGCCCGCGCGAATGACCGCGAGAACGCGACCAAGCTCTACCGGGCTGGCGCGGAGTATGTGCTCGCTGTTTCGACAGTTACCGGCCGAATGCTCGCCTCGGCGCTCACTGAGGACAAGATCCTCGCCCCGGAGGCACAAGTCCAGATCACCCGGGCGACCGCGCCAGATCTCAGTGGGATGACGCTCGCTGAGGCGGCGATCCGCGAACGGACCGGGACGATTGTGGTGGCCGTCGAACGCGACGGAGCGCTACTCACCGATCTTGACGCCGCGTTTGAAATTCTGTCGAAGGACAAGCTCATTATTGCTGGCACTGATGAGGCATGTACCGCGTTTCGAGACATCGCCGGTGGAGACTGACCGTGCCACAGCGGTAGCGAGGCGAAAGCAGCCGAGTACACCGTTGAGTGGGTGTTTCTTTTACCCGCAGCCGACAGCCGCGGAGACCGGAACCCAGAGAGTGGAACCGTCCCCGTCGTGGTGGGATACTACTGACGCTGTCGGTTGGTCATCCGTCGATAATCCCTGTCAGGCGGCGACCATTGCCTGGCGGCTGTGACGGTCGCGGTCGTAGCTCCGGCTGCCGACGCCTCGATTCATCCCCCTCTCCCGGGCCCACAACGACCGACGCCGGCTCCCGTCACCGCGTCCAGAACGCACCGGTAAACAGAACTAACACCGGAATAATCTCTAGACGACCGATCCACATCAGCCCAATCATCAGAAGCTTACTCGTTGTCGGAAACGGCTCGAAGCTTCCGAACGGTCCCAACGGGCCGAAGCCAGGGCCGATGTTCCCGAGTGTTGCGATGCTCGCGCTAATAATATCGATGATCTCGAGCTCGAAGTCCGGGTTCGCGATCCGGGTCGAGTCAAGCCCGATCAGCACGCTTGCGACCGCGAACACGAGGAGATACAACAGAGTAAATCCGAAAACGGCTCTGACAGCATCCTCGTCGATCACGCGCCCGCCGAGTCGGATCGGCCTGACTGCGTCCGGGTGGGTCGCGGAAAACAAGGCCCGCCGGCCCGTCTTCAGGATGATCAGCCACCGGAGCACTTTGATCCCGCCGCCGGTCGAGCCGGCGCTGCCGCCGATGAAAAACGCGACCAGCAACACTAGCTGTGCCGGTTCGTCCCACTGCTCGAAGTTGCTGGTCGCGTAGCCGGTCGAGTTCATCAGCGACCCAATCTGGAACGCTGCCTGCCGCAGTGAGCGTTCGAGTGCCCCCGTGTTGACCACGCCGCGTGCCCCCGAGCCAACGGTCCCAAACTCCGCGGCGCCGTTGAACAACAGCCCCCAGAGAATGAGCACAAGCCCCAGAACCGCGCCGACGTACGCCTGGAACTCCCGGTCCCGGAGAAACGACCGGTACTCCCCTTGGAGCAGGAAATAAAACAACGCGAAGTTGACGCCGGCGACGATCATAAACGGCACCACAACCCACTGGACGGTCGGCGAGAACGCCGCGATGCTGTCTGCCTGTGGCGAGAACCCGCCGGTCGGGAGCGTCGTGAGCCCGTGTGCGATCGCGTTGTACAAGTTCATCTCCGGGGCGTTGATAACCCCGGTTGTGCTGTCTGCGACCGCCAGCCCGTACAGCAACGCAATATACAGCGCGGTAAAGGCGATGTAGAATAACCAGAGAAGGCGGGCGGTCTCGACGATCTTCGGCGTCAGCTTCTGGAGCTCAGGCCCTGGTGTCTCTGAGTCGATAAGCTGCGCGCCGTTGGCCGCAATCTCCGGGAGGATTGCGACCATCAACACGATAATTCCCATTCCGCCGAGCCACTGGGTAAGCTGGCGCCACATGAGCAGAGCGTGTGAGTGTCGTTCAAAGCTAATCTCGCCCAGGACGGTCGATCCGGTCGTCGTGAACCCTGACATCGACTCGAACAATGCGTTGGTAACCGACTCGAGAAACGCAGCCGGTGAGGCGACGCTCAGCCCGACCGTCGAGCTGGTCCTGAACCCCGCGATTAGATACGGGACCGCGCCGATGACGGCGACCGCGCCCCAGACAAGGGCCACAAACAAAAACGCCTCGCGGCGACCAAGATCGGTGTCCGACGCAGCCTGCTCGAGAACCAGCCCTACCGCCGCGACGACGCCGATTGCCGTGACAAAGACGAGCGTGTCCTCGCCATAGACGAGACTTACACCCAGCGGGAGCAGCATTGAAGCAGAAATATATTTAATTACTGTCCCCGTCAGGGCAACGCTCTGGCGCCACTCAACCCGAAGATTCATCTAAAACAATCAAGCGAGAGCCAGCAAAAACAGCTTTTGATTCACGCTCAGTAACAAGCGCACGGCGGCCTGCCGGCTTGGGCTGGAGGTCTCTTTTCGCGCCGTCCGGCCCACATATCGGGCGTAGACGCCAGGGGGGAGAGCGGAGGCAGACGGCCGGTTGGTTACATCCAACTAGACGGCTACCGAGCGCGCACAACGGTTCCCGCAGATTGGGTCACCGGATAATTAGCACTGCAACCTCATTACTCTCGGCGACATAATCAGCCACCGGACCAAACACCCGCTGTTGGATATCGCGCTGGCTCTGTCCCAGCAGTGCGAGGTCGTAGCCAGCGGCCGCCTTGTGGAGCTCGAACATCGTGTCCTCGGCTTCTCGAACCGTCCGGCCGATCTTATCAGCCGAGATCCCGCGGCTGATAAGCAGCTCCTCGGCCTCCCGAAGCGCCTGGTCTGGCGTTTGCTCGCCGCCATCGTC